>OLNI01000016.1_pt1 | contig 188794 bp, 163 predicted proteins | sample 1672921 | NCBI WGS metagenome assembly OLNI01 (sample SAMEA3136737, study PRJEB25190) | human gut metagenome | biome: human gut; feature: human-associated habitat; material: faeces | place: Austria | collected 2013 | reverse complement strand
AATTCCACATTTGCGTTTTACCTGAGAAATATATAAACTTGAAACCTTCAAGCCAAATTCTTTCAGCACATAATCTTTGATTTCCTGATAGGTTGCTTTCAACTCGGCACTGGTGGCATCCAGCTCGTCCAGGTCTAAGTCGATCTCTATCGTGTCATCTGGTTTTTGTTGGGACAAAAGAACAACTGTCTCCACATGGACCCCCTGGCAGAACTGATCCACTGCACAGGCGTGGGTCAGTTCATATCCAGCCTCATAAAATGCCGGGAGGTCTCTCACAAGACTTGTAACCTTGCAGGAAATGTATACGATCTGGTCTACGCCGTAAGCCAGGATCTTTGGAAGGGCTTTGGGGTGAACGCCATCTCTTGGTGGATCAAGGATGATCATATCCGGTTTCTCCGGCACATCGTCCAGAACCTTCAGCACATCTCCGGCAATAAAACGACAGTTATTGATGCTGTTAAGTGCAGCGTTTGCTCTGGCGGCTTTTACCGCGTCTTCCACGATCTCCACACCGATCACCTCGCTGGCAACGGACGCCGCAAGCTGGGCAATGGTGCCGGTTCCGCTGTAAAGGTCAAACACCACCTTGTCTCTGGTATCTCCTACATATTCCCGTACCTTGGAATACAGAATCTCCGCAGCCAGGGAATTTGGCTGGAAAAAGGAAAATGTGCTGATCTTAAATTTCAGTCCAAGAAGTTCTTCATAGAAATAATCCTTTCCGTAAAGGATCTTCGTCTCGTCGCTCTGCACTACATCAGATAAAGAATCATTTAAAATGTGCATGATCCCCACGATCTTCCCTTCCAGCGGAAGTGCAAGAAGCTGTTCTTTCAGAGGCTCCAGATCATATTCTTCCTGGGTAGTCGTTACCACATGCACCAGGATCTCGCCACTTGTCACACCTCGTCGGATAAGAAGATGGCGGAGATATCCTACATGCTGAAGCTTCTTATAAAAACTGGCATTTCGTTCCAGGAAAAACTCCCGCACACAGACAAGGATCTTCGTCATATCCGGATGCACCAGTTTACAGTCATCTGTATTCAGAATGTCATAAGTGCTTCCCTTCTTGTGAAGTCCAAGAGATAACGGGCCATCCTTATACTCATCTCCAAAAGAAAACTCCATCTTATTCCGGTACCCGAACTCAATAGGACTGCCATAGATTCCATCCCAGTGATATAAACGATCCGCAGCCTCAGCTTTTTCTGTCACATCACTGTTCTTCCCGATCTTAGCCAGACTTTCTCTCACTGCCCCATCCAGAAGTTCCCTCACCTGACATTCCTTCATCTCCTTCTGTGCCTCATAGCTCATGGTCTGGTACATGCAACCACCGCAGGCCGGGAATTCCTGACAGGCTGGCTCTCTTGTCTCCAACGGGGATTTCTCCAGAACGTCCAGAAGACGTCCCTCCGCCCGGCCGGAACGCTTCTTATTGATCATAAACCTGACTTTCTGTCCCGGGATTCCGTTTTTTACAATTACTTTCTGGTCATCAACCCAAACAAAACCTTTGTTTGGAAATTCCACTTTTTCTATAATACCTTCGTAAATTTCACCTTTTTTCATAAATCCTCTTTCTGTTTTATAACTAGTACAGCGTTTCACGGTCCGTCTTCAAAAATCAAGCCCCGGTATCGCGCCGGGGCTTCAATTATCCGCTTCTCATATTCATACATAACAGACTGCCATTCTGATCTGCTCAAAACAGCCTCTGCAGTGAAAGTTCTTACTCTTCCTCATCCTCGAAATAATCATCGAAGTCATCATCAAAATCTTCTTCAAAATCTTCCAGATAATCCGGAGCGAAGAAACGGTATACTGCAAACGCAATACCGGCAACAGCTGCAACAGCACCGATGATCGCCAGTACCCAAAGGACTGTGTTCTTATCTTTCTCTTCTTCTTTTTTCTTCAGTGTTGCGAGCAGTTCTTCAAGTTTTGTTGTATTTAAATTCATAACACTGCACCATCCTTTCTTTCTGTTCGGCTGTACTTTCTGTCAGTAAATCTACAGCGCAGCGTTTTTTGAGGTCGCTGCACCCGAGCCTTTTTTTAATGTTCTTATTATACCACCATATGTCTGGTTTTACCAGAACTTACACAAATTTTCGCAGAAACATTCTGTAAAAAAATCGCCGTATTTCCGGCATTTCCGGAAAGATACGGCGGTTTTCTCTTATTCTTTATGGGTTCCTCGGATCACTTTGATCCCGCGTTCTTCTATCAGACCGCAGATCTGTGTTATCCGCGGACATTCCTTTTTTTCCTCATTCAGACGGCATACCCCGACATGGATGACGCTGATCTTTTCACTGACCAGCCGGTCTGCCTTTTCCAAAATCCCCTCATCTTCAGCAGGTTCTTTTGCATTGGTTTCTTTGCATCCGTTGCATGTCATCACAGCTGCCAGAATCGTATCTTCCGGATAGCCGGAAAAAAAATCTCTTCTTTCCCGAAATGCAGACAGACATCCTGCCCTGGTACACACATCATTGGAATTAAGGCATGTCAAAATCCCGATCTTTTTCATCTTTTTCCCTCTATGCATCCCGCCTCACAGCCAGAATCATAAAAACAAAATATGCATCTTTCCGCGGCTGTCGTAAACGATCTCCGCTTCTACTTTATAGATCCTGCGGATCAGCTCCGGGGTCAGGACTTCTTCCGGCGTTCCGTAACCTTCCAGAACTCCGTCCTTCAGTACATAGATCTTATCACAGTATGCTGCTGCAATATTCAGATCGTGAATAGCGGAGATCACGGTTACATTAAGTTTTTTCACCAGCTCCATCAGCATGATCTGGTGGGTAATGTCCAGATGATTGGTAGGCTCATCCAGAATCAGTGCAGAGGTCTGCTGGGCAAGTGCTCTTGCCAGGATCACCCTCTGCTGCTCTCCTCCGGAAAGAGTGGAAAAGGTACGGTCTGCAAACGCCTCCATCTGTACGGTTTTCAGCGCTTCATCCACGATCTGGTAATCTTTTGCATTATCCCGTTCCAGAGTCTTTTTATGAGGCGCACGCCCCATAAGAACCACCTCGCGGACCGTAAAATCAAAATTATAATAATTGTGCTGTGCCACCACGGCCATTTTTTTCGCAGAGCTTCGAACACTCATGGAATGGAGCTCCTCGCCGTCCAGATACACGGCTCCTGCGTCTGGTTTCAGAATACGGTAAATGCATTTCAGCAAAGTAGATTTTCCGCTTCCGTTTGGTCCGATGATTCCTACCAGTTCCTTATCCTGGGATTCCATGGAGATTCCCTTCAGGATCTGTCTGGCGTGAAAGCCAACCTGAATATTTTCTGTGGTGATCTTCATTACCGGGCACCTCCGAATCCATAGGATTTCCGCACAAGCAGATAAATAAAGCAGGGAGCACCGATAATGGATACCAGCACACCGATGGGCATCTCGGAATTTTTAAGGATCACACGACATGCCACATCGCACCAGATCAGAAACGATGCACCAAGAAGCGCACTTAAGGGGAGCAGTTTTCTGTGATCTGTTCCAAAAAGGATCCGGACCACATGAGGGATCACCAGTCCCACAAATCCGATCACACCGGCACAGTACACGGCAAATCCGATCATAACAGAAGCAACGATCAGATAAAAAGTCCGCAGTCTGTGCAGATCTGTTCCAAGGGTAATGGATACGTCATCTCCCAGAAGCATCAGATTCAGGTTCCGGTACTGCGTCCAGAAAACAGCCACGCACACCAGCGTGACCGGAAGCATTACACCCACTCTGGTCCAGCTTGCTCCGGCAAGACTTCCCATGCTCCACTTCATAACTTCTGTTGCCGCATTTTTGTCATTGGTAATATAAATGACAAAATTGGAAAAAGCAGAACAGACTGCGCTGACCGCCATTCCCGCAAGGATCAGTTTTGCGGAAGTTGCCTTTCCACCCATGTTTGCAATGGCGATCACCGCAAAAGAAGTGATCATCGCGCCAATGAAAGCTGTGATTCCCACAGAGTTTCCACCAAGAAAGCTTCCGATTCCAAGCATGATGGCCAGTGTGGCACCCAGAGATGCACCAGATGAGATACCCAGCACATACGGGTCTGCCAGCGGGTTCTGCACGATAGCCTGCATCACCACGCCGCACACGGAAAGAGCCATTCCAACTGCCAGAGCCAGAAGGACTCTAGGCAGCCGGATCAGCCACACAACATCATGAACTGCGCCTTCCGCATAGGCGGACAGACTTTTTATATGAAACAATTTATAAGCGATAACGCTGTATACATCCTTCAGTGACAGATCCGCATTTCCAAAAGTGATGGCTGCAAGTATAGAAAAAATAAGGAATCCTGCAAGTCCGATGAGAACTGCCACATACATGGATGTTCTGAGCACCTTATCTTTTTTTCTCTGTGAAGCTGTTTCTTTCACTGCATTTTCTCCGATCAGTCAAGATTTACGTCCGGATATAATCCCTTTGCAAAAGTTTCGATTCCGTCCTGGGTACGTGTTGCACTTGCATACATCTCACTGAGCATAATCGGGTAAACACGTCCGTTCTTTACTGCGTCAAGGCTCTTCAAGGACTCATCATCCTGGATCACTGCAAGCTGGCTGTTCTTAACAGTTTCCGGATCATCTCCTGCATATGGCATGTAAACCACAAAGATCACGTCAGGGTTGGCTGCGATGATATCCTCTTTTCCAACGGTGGAAGCATCCGGGTTTGCAAGAGTTGCGCCTAACTGTGTTACCATATCTCCGCCAAGGCTCTTTACGCCATAGTTTGTGATGTCATCTCCAAGAGGCTCCAATACCATTACGCTTGGTTTGTCTTTTACATCTGCAGTTGCAGTAAGAGTTTTGTCGATCACTGCTTTTGCATCATCAACGATAGCCTGCGCTTTGTCCTGTACATCGAAGATCTTTCCGATATTTAAGATATCTGTGAATTCATTTTCCAGTGTTCTGTCGCCGTCCGGACGAGTATTGGTGTTGTAGTAGGTGTTGCAGCCTTTGTCGATCCAGTCTGTTACATTTCCCAGATTCTTATCAGAGAAAAGAGAGCTCCAGGATAAGATCATGTCCGGCTCCAGCATTGTTACAGTTTCAAGGGATGGGGTAAATTCGTCAAGATAATTTGTTTTTGAGAATGCTTCTTTGAGATCTTCCGGAACTTCATTATCAAGACCTGCGGTAGCTACCAGGTGGTCTTCCAGACCAAGTGCGAGCATAGTCTCAATGCTTCCCTGATATACAGCAAGGACTTTTTCCGGTGCTTTTTCATAAGTGGTTTCGATTTCGTTTCCATCGTAATCATAGGTTGTGATGGTCAGAGGATATTCTGTCTTGGTTGCCTCTGCGGAAGAATCTTCGGTGTCTGCAGACTCTGTACTGTCTTCTGCTGCCGGCTGGTTGTCTTCCTTGATGGTCTCGGAGTCTGCTCTCTCTGCGGCATAAACAGCCGGAGCTGCTGATACGGTCATTGCCGCTGCCATTACCATTGCCATGATTCTTGTGGATACATACTTGTTTTTCATTTCATTTCCTCTCTTTTCGCCTGTTTTATCTCCTGTTGCCTATGGGTAACCGAAAAGATGGGGCTTCATAAAATCTGCACGGAACACTTTGTACGGAAGCTCCCACTTACATACTGTCAAGCAGGTTTCCTGACTTACAGACTCAGAAAAAGCTCCGCAAAATAAAAACTGATACACCATTCATCTTTTAGCCGATCATGAATGATGTATCAGAATTTTCTCCAGAATCTCTCTGACATCGGGATTTCGCCTTCTCACATGAGTTTCTGCAATGGCATGTGAAATCCCTTCTTCTGTATACAGTGGCCGCAACCGCTCAGGCTTTTTACCCGATTCCCTCTCACAGTATCCGGCAGCATATGTGCCGGTGATACTGTTCACTTCACAGCAATTCAATTACGCTGATACTGATTCTAACATACCGGTTTTCCAATTACAACCTTGAGGCCGGATTTTTACAGTTTTTTGCAGAAATAGTCTGCCCGGAGAGATCCCTCTCAGATCTTTTTCAGCTTGGCAAAACCGGCGAACATTTTTTTCACGCCGACTTTGTCAAAGTCTACCGTCACTTCGTAGTCTCTGCCGCCGTCTGCGATATTTTTTACGATACCGACTCCGAATTTCACATGACGGACCGTGTCTCCCTCACCATAGTCCAGGCTGTCCGCCTTCTTCACTGTGAAATCTTTTTTCTGCAGGGTGCTCTTTGTCTGGAAATTCATTTTCATCTGGGCATAGGCGCTTTTCGGAGATACGATATCATCTACCTTGGGCTTTTTTTCCTGAATGGTATGTCCAAGATCTACCAGCTCCCGTGGAACCTCCCTTACAAAACGTGACACACGGTTATACTGAGTCTCCCCACGGATCATCCGCTGTTTTGCACAGGTTAAGGTCAGCTCCTTCATGGCACGGGTGATCCCCACATAACAGAGCCTTCGCTCCTCCTCTATATCCGACGGATCACCGGACCAGATGGAAGCATATCCCGGAAAAACACCGTCCTCCATTCCCACGATAAATACATTGGGGAACTCCAGTCCCTTGGCACTGTGAAGGGTCATCAGCAGCACATAATCCTGATCCGGATCAACAGAATCGATATCAGCCACCAGCGCGATCTCCTCAAGAAAAGCAGAAAGTGTAGCCGGCTGTCCTACCTCCTCCATGGCTTCCTGGAAAGATTCTGTCTTGGAAATCAGCTCATCGATATTTTCTATCCTTGCCTGAGCCTCTTCTGTTTTCTCAGCTTCAAGCTCCTTCACATAACCGGTAAGCTCAATGACTTCTTCCAGAGTTTCACGGACTGTATAAGCTTCCGCCTTGCTCTTAAGTCCCTGGATAAAGGAAACAAAATCGTTGATCTTGGAAGCAGCGCGGCCAATGGACGGCACTTCCTCAACCACTCGGAGCGCATCATAGAAGCTTAAATTCATATTGTCCGCATAATCCTGGACACGACCGATACTGGTAGCTCCGATTCCACGCTTTGGCACATTTAAGATTCTGCGCACTGCAAGGTCATCACTTGCATTATCAATAGTCTTGAGGTAACTCAAAAGATCCTTGATCTCCTTGCGCGCATAGAAATTAACCCCGCCAACGATCTTGTAAGGAACATTCGCCAGGAGGAATTTTTCCTCAAAAAGACGTGACTGGGCATTGGTTCTGTAAAGTACTGCACAGTCCTTGTACTGGAATCTGCCGCTCCTGCGTCCCTGCATGATCTCGCCGGTTACATACTCCGCTTCCTCGAAACCATTGTTGAACTGACGGAAATGGACTTTATCCCCCTCTTCGTTCTCTGTCCAGAGAGTTTTTTCCTTACGCTCTGTATTATGAACGATCACCTCATTGGCTGCGTTAAGGATGTTCTTGGTAGAACGGTAATTCTGCTCCAGGCGCACCACCTTAGCTTCCGGGAAAACCTTCTCAAATCCCAGAATGTTCCCGATATTAGCCCCGCGGAAACGATAAATGGACTGGTCATCATCACCAACAACGCAGAGATTCTTGTATTTCTCAGCAAGAAGGCTTACGAATTTAAACTGTGCTGTATTTGTATCCTGATACTCATCTACCATGATATAACGGAAACGCTCCTGATAATAATCCAGAATGTCCGGATTGTGCTGAAAAAGCTCCACAGTCTTCACGATCAGATCATCAAAATCCAGAGCATTGTTTCCACGGAGAATGGACTGATACTCCTTGTACATTCCTGCGATCTTCCGTGCATCCGGGTCACTTCCTGCGTTCAGTTCCATCTCTTCCGGAGTAATCAGCTCATCTTTGGCATGGGAGATCTCGCCAAGCACAGCTCGCTCTTTATATATCTTCGTACTGATATTGAACTTCCGGAAAATTTCCTTCATGACGGTCTTCTGGTCTTCTGTATCATAGATTGTAAAATTACTGCTGAATCCAAGCACCTCGATATGTCTGCGAAGAATCCTCACGCATGCGGAATGAAAAGTGGATACCCAGACACTCTCCGCGCCCATTCCGGCAATCTTGTTCACACGCTCACGCATCTCACTGGCAGCCTTATTAGTAAAAGTGATGGCCAGGATATTCCATGGATTGACCTCTTTTTCTTCCATTAAATAGGCGATTCTGTGGGTCAGCACTCTTGTCTTGCCGGAACCTGCTCCTGCAAGGATGAGAAGCGGTCCCTCTGTATGTACGGCAGCTTCCCGCTGCATGGGATTTAATGTATCCAAAGTTTCATGTATACTCATTTTAATCTCCATTTCTTTTTCCATATGAACAGTATCTATATACTATCATGACTTTTCCCCAGGGTAAACCCACAACATTAATTTCCTTTTTCCGGTAAAAAAAGTTTCTTTACAAGTAGTATTTAAAACTATATAATAAAGAGCAGAGGTGATAATGTGATGACAAGCAATGAAAAAGAAATGATGAACAGCATTTTTGCAAAAATCGCTGAACTTGATTATATAAAACCTGATGAGATCCCGAATATCGACCTGTACATGGATCAGGTGACAACTTTTATGGAAGAGAATCTTGCCTCCACCAAACGTCACAAGGATGACAAGATCCTGACTAAGACCATGATCAACAATTACGCGAAGAACAAGCTTCTCCCACCGCCTGAGAAGAAGCGTTACTCCCGTGAACATCTTCTGATGCTGATTTTTATCTACTATTTTAAGAATATCCTTTCCATCAGCGATATCCAGACTCTTCTCGGACCTATCACGGAGAAATATTTTAAATCCATGACAGAGAAGGACATGACTTACATCTACCAGGAAGTTTTCAGCATGGAGCAGACACAGATCCGCTATCTGGAAAAAGATCTCATGCGCCGCTTCAAGAGTGCAGGTGAGGTCTTCGAAGACGCAGATCCGGAGGACAGGGAATTTCTTCATCAGTTTTCTTTCATCTGCCTTTTAAGTTTTGACGTTTACATGAAGAAGATGATCATCGAGAACATGATCGATCATATGAACTCATCTAAAGGCGATGGCACATCCAAAAAGGAGAAATAACGTAAAAAAGAGACAGACAATCACGCCTGTCTCTTTTTTACGTTATCGCATTCTCTGCTGTCGCTGTTACAGCCGACATACATTACTCTGCTTTATCGTTCTTCTCTTCGTCGTTCTTTCTCATACGTGCAAATACCATCTCATACCCATCATTTCCATAATTCAGAGAACGGTTCACACGGCTGATCGTAGCTGTGGAAGCTCCTGTTTTCTCTGAGATATCAAGGTATGTACGCCTGTCAGTGAGCATCTTCGCTACCTCGAAACGCTGAGATAATGAAAGCAGTTCATTGATGGTACAAACATCCTCAAAAAACGTATAGCACTCTTCTTTATCCTTCAAGCACAGGATCGCTTCAAACAGGTGATCCACGGCCTCCGTCCTGATTTTTTTACTCATTGTTACGCTCCTTTAAATTACATAGTTTTTCGTCTGGTATAATACTGATATTTTAACACTCTAATTCGTGATAAGCAAGCTTTTTACGGAAATTTAATAAACTATTTCATTAAATTGTCTTTGTATAACGGACACTTGCTCTTATTCGTCCAATCTTCATCTAACCTATTTGGGGTTTGCTTTTTCTGCTCTGATTGGTTATACTTAAAATAATATCTTCAAAAAGAAAAGAAAGAAAAGGAGACTTACCAAATGAACCGTTTATTTAACATGGACAATAAGTTCTTCGTGTTCATGGGACGTGTGGCAGACCTTATTCTTCTGAATATCCTCTGCATTCTCTGCTGTATTCCGATCGTTACGGCCGGAGCTTCCATCACAGCACTTTACTACGTCACACTGAAGATGGCAAGAGACGAAGAATCCTATATTATCCGAAGCTTTTTCAGCTCTTTCAAACAGAATTTTAAACAGGCCACCATCATTAATGTGATCCTGCTGTTCACAGGTGCAGTCCTGTTTATCGATCTTCAAATCGCAAAAGGCGGAAGCGGAATGCTGTACAAGGGTCTTTTCACATTATTTATCGCATTCGCTATTATCTATGCGCTGATCCTTCTGTACATTTATCCGATCCTTGCCAAGTTTTTCAACTCCATCAAAAATACTTTTGTGAACTCATTTCTGATGTCGATTCGTCACCTTCCGCAGACAGGACTGATGCTTGTGATCTCAGCATCACCGATTTTGCTTCTGTGGCTTTTCGCTTATGTGAGCTTCGCACAGGTGACATCTATCCTGATCATGCTTTTTGTGCTGATGGGATTCTCAACACTGGCTTACTGGAAATCGAAGATCTTTGTTAAGATTTTTGATAACTACATACCAGCTGATGAAGAAGCACCAAAGAACGAGCCTGATCAGGCATGATGAAACGCTGGAACGATAAACCGTATCATTCCCTGGACTACATGCTCCGGGAACGGTACGGTGAGAAGGTCTACCGGGTAGCCCTGAACGGAGGCATGTCCTGCCCTAACCGTGACGGCACCCTTGGAAAAAAAGGCTGCATTTTCTGCAGCCAGGGAGGAAGCGGTGATTTTGCTGCAAGCGCATCTCTTTCCATCACGGAACAGATCGACACCCAGATCGCAAGCCTTTCTTCCAAAAGACCGATTCATAAATATATCGCCTATTTCCAGGCATATACAAATACTTACGCTCCTGTGGAATATCTTAAGAAAATTTTTACAGAAGCGATCTCTCACCCGGATATCGTGGCACTGTCCATCGGAACAAGGCCGGACTGTCTGGGCGATGATGTGATGGAGCTTCTTTATTCTCTTAACCAGTTCAAACCTGTGTGGGTCGAACTGGGGCTTCAGACCATCCATGAAAAAACAGCCAGATACATCCGGCGCGGTTATCCGCTTTCCTGCTTTGATGATGCAGTAAACAGACTTCGGGCAGGAGGGATTGAAGTGATCGTCCACACGATCCTAGGTCTTCCAGGCGAAAGTCCTGATGATATCCTGAAAACTATTTCCTATCTGGATCAAATGGATATCCAGGGCATCAAACTCCAGCTTCTTCATGTACTTAAAGGCACAGATCTTGCCGGAGATTATGAAGCAGGGCTTTTCCGGACATATGAGCGAGAGGAATACCTGGATCTTGTGATCGACTGTCTGGAACATTTACGGCCGGATATTGTTATTCACCGCGTAACCGGAGACGGTCCGAAGGAGCTGCTTATTGCACCTTTATGGGCCAGTCGCAAGCGCGAAGTTTTAAATCTTCTTCATCACAGAATGAAGGAACGCGAAAGTTTTCAGGGAAAAGCCCTCGAAGCTCTTTCTCTGAGCCAGTAAAAAGGAGGATTCTTATGGCATCACCTTTTACAACATACAAGCTTATTATCTTATATATGCTGCAGAATTCTGAGGGAGATCTTACCAACTCGCAGATTACCGATTTTATCCTGGACCGGAAGTACACCAATTATTTCCAGCTCCAGCAGGCGATTTCCGAACTGGTGGAAGCAGATCTGGTAGAAATGTCTTCCCAGTCCAACCGTTCCTACTATCGGCTGACCGATGAAGGCCGAAATACTCTGAAATATTTTTCCAGGGAGCTCTCTTCTGATATCAAGAAGGAAGTGGAAGAATATCTCAATACCCTTCACTGCAAGATCGAGGAACATCTTCTCACACCTGCTGATTACTATCCTACCAAAGAAGGGGGCTATTCCGTCCGCTTAAGAATCATCGAAAGTGGCATCAGTATTGTTGATCTGAATATCAATGTCCCCAACCTGGCTGCTGCACAGTCTGTATGCGAGAGCTGGCCCTACAAATATCAGAACGTTTACGACAAAATAATGGAGGAGCTTCTTTAAGAAAGCTCCTCCGTTTTTTTCATAAATCAAAACTCCCCTCTCTGTCCCTTATTCTGCTTCGTCATGTATCTTCTTCATGTGTTCTTTTAATTTCTTCTCATATCCCATATCACTGAGTTCATAGAAATGTTCCCCTTCGATCTCAGAAGGCAGATACTGTTGGTTTACATAATGATTTTTGTAATTATGGGCATATTTATAACCAATGCCATGTCCAAGGCTTTCGTGGCCACCGTAATGAGCATCCTGAAGATGTACAGGAACTGTTGTCTTCTTCGCCTTTACGCAGCGCATGGCTTCCTGTATGGCATTTACTGCGGAATTGCTTTTCGGTGCACATGCCATATAGGTAACAGCCTGGGAAAGGATGATCTGGGATTCCGGCATTCCCACACGTTCCACAGCCTGAGCTGCTGCTGCTGCCACGCAGAGAGCCTGCGGATCTGCATTTCCAATATCTTCGGAAGCCAGTATCATGATCCTCCTTGCAATAAACTTCACATCTTCTCCTGCATAGAGCATTTTTGCCAGATAATAAACTGCCGCATCCGGGTCTGAGCCACGCATGCTTTTAATAAATGCGGAAATAATATCGTAATGATTGTCGCCGTTCTTATCATAGCGCACAACACGCTTCTGAATGCACTCAGAAGCCACGTCAAGGGTCAGATGGATCTTCCCGTCCTCTGACCTGGGTGTTGTAAGGATTCCCAGTTCTACAGCGTTTAAGGCGCTTCTGGCGTCTCCTCCTGCCATATCTGCCAGAAACTCCAAGGCATCCTCATCAATCACAGCATCATAACTCCCCATTCCTCTTTCCGGGTCGTTCACTGCCCGCCTGATCAGTTCCTTCACTTCCGGGATCTCCAGAGCTTTCAGCTCAAAGATGATAGATCTGGAAAGGAGCGCACCGTTTACCTCAAAATATGGATTCTCAGTTGTAGCTCCGATAAGTATGATGGTTCCGTCCTCCACAAACGGAAGAAGGTAATCCTGCTGGCCTTTGTTGAAACGATGGATCTCATCGATGAACAGAATGGTCTTTTTTCCATACATGCCGAGATCGTCCTGTGCCTGCTTTACAACTGCTTCCATATCTTTCTTGCCTGCTGCTGTTGCGTTGATCTGGGTGAAATTCGCACTTGTAGTATTGGCAATTACTTTAGCCAGAGTAGTCTTTCCGGTTCCCGGCGGGCCATAAAAAATAACTGAAGTCAGTTTATCGGCTTTAATGGCGCGATACAGCAATTTATCTTTTCCCACGATATGCTGCTGCCCTACCACCTCATCCAGAGTTCTCGGACGCAGTCTGGAGGCAAGAGGGGACTCCTGATCCAGGGTTTTTGATTTCGCATATTCAAATAAATCCATGTTATTCTCTCCTGATACAAATAAAGGGTCTGCTACACCCCTGTTCTGTCTGAAAACTGCCATATAAATACAGCTGCTGATAAGTTCTTTATTCTTAATATTACCTGCTTATATAAAAAAAAGCAATCGTTTCCTGAAGTCTGCACTGCCGGCATGTTACCACGTGTTACTGTTCCCTCGTTCTCAGCAACATGCTTCGCGATATACGAAAATCCTGCTTTACGTGATTTCGCGCTGCAATTCTACATCACCAGCAGCTCATCCGCAGTCACCAGATCATACCCTTGCTCTGTGAGCATGTCTGCAATCTGCAATGCTGCTTCTACTGAACTTGAAAAGCTGTCATGCATCAGAATAATGGAGCCATCCTTCACTTCCCGCTGAACGATATTTTCCACAGACTGCACATTCTTCGATTTCCAGTCCAGAGTATCCACATCCCAGAATACCGGCAGCATGGTCACACAGAGCTCCAGATCCTTCGGCCAGGCACCATAGGGCGGACGAAGATACATGGGATACTCTCCGGTAATCTCATAGATCTCATTATTTGTCTTTATGATCTGCTGGCAGGCCTGATCACCGGAAATCTTATCAAGCTGTACGTGATCATAGGTGTGATTGCCGATGAGATGGCCGTCTCTCTGCATCTGCGTTACGATCTCCTCATTTCCCCGGATATTTTTCCCCATAAGAAAAAATGTGGCATGGATCCCACGCTTCCGCAGACCATCCAGAAGCAGAGGTGTATATGTTGCATGAGGTCCGTCATCAAAGGTAAGAGCCACACGTGGACGAGCCTCTTTTTCACTCCTGTCAGAGGCTGTCTCCGCCACCGATTCTGCTGCTTTTTGTCCGTACTGCGCCACCACCAGCCGGAGCATCCCCTTACCGGCGATCATTCTGGCCATCTGCATCCGAAATGCACTGTCTGAGATTTTTCCATATCCGCTGAGCAGGATCAGTACCACTGCCATTACACAGAAATATCTTTTTCGATTATCCATATCCTCCGCCGGATCAAATTATGCTTTTCCACAATATATGAAAAAATCCCCGGGAAAAGACTTTCTGCTCTTCTTTCCCGGGGAATATTCTCTGATATATGTCTTATTTCTTCAGGATCTCAAGTGCGCTCTCGATCTCCTCCACACATTTCTTATAACCAAGGGTACCGTTATCCAGGCACAGATTATATTTCGTCATGTCTGCCCAGTCAACACCCATGAAACGTTTGCAGAAATCTTCTTTACGTTTGTCATCCTTCTGCATGAATTTCTCAATATCCTTTGTAGTTCCGCTGAGCTTCTTACTTGCCTCACGGATACGGAAATCCCAGTCTCCGTAAACAAACACACGAAGAACATTGGAATAATCTTTCAGGATCATGTTTGCACAACGTCCGATGATCACACAGGACTCTGTTTCTGCCAGATGACGGATCACCTTCGCCTGATAATTAAACAGGTTCTCATCGGATGTGAAATCCTTACTCTGCGGTGGGATCAGCTCACCCTTGTAGATTCCGGACTTTGCAAAAAATCTCTGCTTTATGCTGACATTTTCATCTGCCCTTCCAAAAAGCTGCTCATGAATGCCACTCTCCTCGGATGCCATACGGATGATATCCTTATCATAGTAAGAAATCCCTAATTTCTTTGCAAGCTCCTCTCCGATGGTACGTCCACCGCTTCCATACTGTCTTGCAATGGTAATTACGAAATTATCCATGATCTTCCCCCTACTCTCCAAGATATGCCTTCTGAACAGCCTCATCGTTCAGAAGATCCTCAGCCTTTCCGTCCATAGTGATGCTTCCTGTTTCCAGAACATAGGCACGGTCTGCAATGGAAAGTGCCTTCTTTGCATTCTGCTCAACAAGAAGTACCGTAGTTCCGCTCTCACTTACCTCACGGATAATGTCAAAGATCTCATTTACAAAGATCGGTGACAGACCCATAGACGGCTCATCCATCAGAATGATCCTCGGTCTGCTCATCAGTGCACGCCCCATGGCAAGCATCTGCTGCTCACCACCGGAAAGTGTTCCTGCACGCTGTCCTTTACGTTCTTCCAGACGCGGAAATCTCTTGTATACACCAGCAAGGCTCTCTGCGATCTCTGCCTTGTCTTTTCTTGTGTAAGCTCCAAGAAGAAGATTCTCATAAACGGACATATCCGCAAATACTCGTCTTCCTTCCGGAACGTGTGCCATTCCCATTTCTACGATCTTATGGGCTGGTGTTCTTGTGAGGTCTTTTCCCTCAAACACAATGCTTCCGGACTTCGGAGAAAGAATTCCGGTAAGTGTCTGAAGTGTGGTTGTCTTTCCGGCGCCATTGGCACCGATCAGCGCAATAACCTCTCCCTGATTTACATGAAAAGAAATTCCCTTCAGGGCCTGGATCACACCATAGTAAACCTGGAGGTCCTTTACTTCCAACATTGCCATTGTCTCGTCCTCCTTATTCTCCCAGATATGCAGTAATAACAGTCGGGTCTTTCAGTACTGTGGATGTCTCACCCTGGATCAGTACCTGACCGAAATTCAGAACAGTCAGTTCCTCACAGATACCACCGACCAGTTTCATATCATGCTCAATAAGAAGCACTGTCATATCAAAATGCTCACGCACAAAACGGATAGTATCCATCAGTTCCTGTGTCTCATTAGGATTCATACCGGCTGCCGGCTCATCCAGAAGAAGAAGCTTCGGCTCTGTGGCAAGTGCTCTGGCGATCTCAAGCTTACGCTGTTTACCATAAGGCAGGTTGCCGGCCAGTGTGTCAGCTTCTTTATCCAGGTCAAAAACCTTCAGGATCTCCATCGCTCTCTCGTTCATCTCTTTTTCCACCTTATAGTATTTCGGCAGTCTTAAGATCCCGGTCAGTGTGGAGTATGGATGATGATTGTGAAGTCCTACCTTTACATTGTCAAGAACAGGCATATCCTTGAAAAGACGGATGTTCTGGAAGGTTCTTGCGATTCCGGCCTTGTTGATCTCAATGGTGCTTTTTCCTGTGATGTCCTGGCCGTCAAGTTTGATAATTCCTTCTGTTGGTTTGTATACACCTGTGAGAAGGTTGAATACAGTTGTCTTACCGGCTCCGTTAGGTCCGATGAGGCCATAGAGCTGTCCTTTCTCAATGGTCATGTTAAAGCCGTCAACAGCACGAAGACCGCCGAACTGGATAGACAGATTATTTACTTCCAGCATTGCCATGATCAGGCCACCTCCTTTTTCTCTTTTTTGCCTTTAAATTTCTCTACCATGCGTGCTCTCCAGTCTCTCGCCGCCGGTGCCCAGTTAAAGAGCATCATGATGATCAGCACGATAGCATAGATCAGCATACGGTAGTTTGCGAATCCACGGAGAAGCTCAGGCAGTGCATAGAGGATAATTGTTGCAATGATAGATCCTCTGATATTTCCGATTCCTCCAAGTACTACATACACAAGTACCAGAATGGACATATTGTAATCGAATACAGAAACCTTAAGAAGGGAAAGGTTATGTGCATACAGCACACCTGCAACTCCTGCAAGGGCTGCAGAAATGGTAAATGCCAGCAGCTTATATCTGGTGATATTGATTCCTACAGACTCCGCTGCAATACGGTTGTCCCTGGTTGACATAATAGCACGTCCGCTTCTGGAGTTTACAAGGTTCTGTACAATAAACAATGTGAGAAGAAGCAGGATCACGCCGATCAGGAAAAAGTAATTCTTGATATCTTTATAAAGAGTTGCTGTTCCCGAAATACCAAGGGCGCCTTTTAAGATCTGCTTTCCGCCGGCTTCCAGATGAAGACCGGCTGCACTTGTTGCAACGTGAAGTCCTTTGTCATCCACGCCAATGTAAAGTACATTGATCAGGTTCTTGATGATCTCACCAAAAGCCAGTGTAACAATAGCCAGGTAGTCACCGCGGAGACGAAGTACCGGAATACCGATGATCACACCGAACAGTGCTGCAACTGCCGCACCTACAAGGATTGCAAGGATAAAGCGAGGAACCTGCGGAATGGAGTCTGCAGCAACCTGTGAAAACAGGGCACTGGAAAAAGCTCCCACGCACATGAAGCCCGCATGTCCAAGGCTCAGCTCACCGGAAAAACCGACTACCAGATTCAGGGAAACTGATGCAATGGTATAAACACAAAGGGGAACAAGAAGTCCCATAAGAAGTCTGGAAAGATTTCCAGTTGAGGAAAGTGCCTGTACGATCACAAAGAGCACAATGACAATTCCATAGTTGATCATGTTATTTTTTGTTGTTTTGTTTTTCATATTCTTCATATCGGCCACCTTACACTTTCTCCTGGATGTTCTTGCCGAACAGTCCTGTAGGTTTTACAAGAAGCACGACGATCAGGACTGCAAATACGATCGCATCTGCAACCTGGGAAGAAATATAAGCTTTTCCGAAGATCTCGATGATTCCCAGAAGGATGCCGCCGACCATAGCTCCCGGAATCGAACCGATTCCACCGAATACAGCAGCTACGAAAGCTTTGATACCAGGCATGGCTCCTGTGTACGGAGTCAGTGTCGGATAAGTCTGACAGAGCAGAAGGCCTGCGATCGCTGCAAGTCCGGAACCGATGGCAAATGTGAGGGAAATTGTCGCATTGACGTTAACTCCCATCAGCTGTGCCGCATCTCTGTCCTCGGAAACCGCCTGCATGGCACGGCCAGGTTTTGTCTTTTTTACAAAGAGGGAAAGTCCCACCATGATGATGATACATGCAAGGATGGTTACGATGGTGATTCCCTTGATGGTAAGCTCACCGTCAAACAGTGTGATGGACGGAACTTTGATAACAGCTACGAAACTCTTGGCATCTGCGCCGAAGATCAGAAGTGCCAGGTTCTGAAGCAGATAACTGACACCGATAGCCGTGATAAGAACGGCCAGGTTTGAGGAAGCTTTTCTAAGTGGACTGTAAGCTACCTTCTCAATGACAACACCAAGCAGTGTACAGATCACAACGGAAAGGATCACAGCAAGGATCGGTGACATGCCGCCTCTTGTGATACAGGTAAGGATGATATAAGCTCCCACCATGATAACATCTCCGTGTGCGAAGTTCAGCATCTTGGCAATACCGTAAACCATGGTATATCCAAGCGCGATGATCGCATAGATACTGCCAAGACTGATGCCGTCTTTTAAATAAGATATAAAACTCATAACGCACCTCTTTTAATTGTTTATTGATAAGGGAAAAAGGGGACGGTTCCCACTAAAGGTGACCGTCCCCTGACCCCTAACGTTAACAGAAATTACTTATTTCATCTCTACATAAGCACCGTCTTTGATCTCGAATGCTTTCGGCTCTTTATCACACTCGCCATCCTCGGTCCATTTTGCTTTTCCGGTAAGTCCGTCAAGCTCGATGTTTGCCATGGATGCGCTCATTGCTGCACTGATGTCTGCATTTTCCATATCTGGTGTGATCTTTGCATCGTCAGCTGCAAGCTGCATTGCGTAAAGTACATCATATGTATCTGCCGCAAACTGGTTCGGGATCTCACCGTTGTGAGCATCGCCGTATGCTTTTACGAAATTCTGGCTCTTCTCATCTGTAGCTGTTGCGGAGAATGGTGTCAGAAGCATAACACCCTCTGCAAGGGATTTATCGAAGTTCTCTACATTGAGGATACCATCCATGCCATCTACACCAAAGAATTTAATGTCAAGTCCTGCCTCAGATGCCTGCTGAAGGATCAGCGCATTGTCGGAATAGTAATTCGGAAGGAAAAGAAGCTCAGCGCCGCTCTTCTTGATCTTTGCAAGCTGTACAGAATAGTCTGTGTTGCTGTCTGTTGTGTAAGCCTCATCTGCAACTACTTCAAGTCCGTCATCAGCAGCTGCTGCAACGAATGCGTCATGTACACCGGAGTTGTAGTCAGCAGCGGAATCATAAAGTACTGCTATTTTCGTTGCAAGTTTGTGCTCGGAAATGTACTGAGCAGATTTGGTTCCCTGTGCCGGGTCTGTGAAGCACATACGGAACTCGTTTGTTCCTGCTGTGATACAGTCAAGTGCTGTTGCGGATGGTGTGAAGAGGAATGTATCCTCAGCTGCCTCAGCTCCTACTGCGATACAGGAACCGGATGTTACAGTTCCACAGAGCATCTGCATTCCTTTATCGATCAGGTCATTGTATGCGTTAACAGCCTTCTCCGGATCTCCCTGGTCATCACCTGCGTCAAGAATCTCTACTTTATATCCGTTGAATCCACCGTTCTCGTTGATCTCATCAGCTGCGATCTTGGCTGCGTTGTATACGTTGGTACCGTACTGTGCGTAATCACCTGTCATCGGTCCGATCACACCGATCTTAAATGTCTCATCTGCTGCAAAAACTGATGTAGGCATCATCATAGCTGCTGTCATCGCTGCTGCTGATGCAACGCCGATTACTTTCTTCCAATTCTTCATAATAATCTCTCCTCCTGCGCTTTGTCGCGTTACTAATGTTTAATGGTAAAATTATAGCATCGCATATTTTTTATTTCAAGGGCAAATTTAGTTATCTGTTGTTTTTCGTCTGATTGCACAACGCGGACACTTGTCCGCTGTACAGCTTGTGTCGTTTTTCGGCAAATTGTCTGAATTTTTTTACAAAAAAATCCAGGGAAAAATTCCCTGGACTCCTTCGTCTCTTAATACTTTACTTATGCGATTGCTTTCTTAGCGATCTCAGCAAGTGCTGTGAAGCCTGCTGCATCGTTAACAGCCATCTCTGCAAGCATCTTTCTGTTGATGTCGATGTTTGCAACTTTAAGGCCGTGCATCATTTTGCTGTAGGAAAGTCCGTTCATTCTTGCAGCTGCGTTGATACGGGCGATCCAGAGCTGTCTGAACTGACGTTTCTTCTGTTTTCTTCCTGCATAGGAGCTTGTAAGAGCTCTCATTACAGACTGTTTTGCTACTCTATACTGTTTGGAACGGGCTCCTCTGTAGCCTTTTGCCAGTTTTAATGTACGGTTATGTCTTTTCTTTGCGTTTAATCCGCCTTTAATTCTTGCCATTTCTTAATTCTCCTCCTGTTCGTCTTCTCTATCTTATAAATATGGTAATGCTTTCTTCATGCTCTTTACGTTAGTAGAATCAACAACAGTAGATTTTCTCAGATTTCTCTTTCTCTTCTGAGATTTTTTTGTAAGGATATGGCTCTTGTAGGCTTTATTTCTTACTAATTTTCCTGTACCTGTTTTTTTAAAGCGCTTTGCTGCTGCTCTGCAAGTTTTAATTTTTGGCATTATGAATTCCTCCTTGATTTGGTACTTCTAAATTTTATATAACATCCCGTTCTGCCCGGCTGTTGCCGTGAAGACTGAGATATCTACCGTTTCTCAGTCAGAAACATTGTCATGCTTCTGCCTTCTACCTTCGGAGCCTTCTCTACAGTCGCTATATCGGACAGAAGATCTGCGAAGTCGTCAAGCACATGTTTGCTGCTGGACATATGTGCCATCTCTCTTCCGCGGAAACGAAGTGTAACCTTAACTCTGTCACCCTTGCTAAGGAACTTTCTTGCTGCATTTACCTTCGTCTTTAAATCGTTCGTATCAATGTTCGGGGAAAGACGCACTTCTTTGACATCGATGGTTTTCTGCTTTTTTCTGGCCTCTTTTTCTTTTCTGGCAAGCTCGTAACGGTATTTACCGTAATCAATGATCTTGCATACCGGCGGTTTCGCCTGTGGGGCAATCTTTACAAGGTCAAGCCCTGCCTCCTGTGCTTTCGCCATCGCTTCTCTGGCGGACACGATTCCAAGCTGTGCTCCGTCCGGACCAATCAAGCGTACCTCTCTGTCTCTGATCTGTTCGTTAATCATTAAACCGCTAATTGTTGTACACCTCCATGAACATGATAGAATTAATTTTTTCTTTCTCAATACTGTGCCGGGATCTCTTCCTGCACAAAAAAAGCGCAGACAGATGTCCACACTTCAAATAATTACACCTGCACACTGATAGTCTATCCGTCGCAGTACTGTGCAATATTAACCTGAGTCGTTTCCATAAACGCTGAGGTGAGAGTGAACTCTGCTTTCTTTTCGCTACGTACTTTGAAAGGATACCATGGTATACATGATTTGTCAACTGTTTTTTATTATATTTTTTTGATTTATCTTTTGCAGTTGTATATTTTCTGTCAAAAACCGGGGCAGCTCTTTTTGATAAGCCGCCCCGGTTCTGTTGCCAAGCGTTCTCTGCATTCCACTTTGCATTTAACTTGTTACTTGTTTAGTTAGTATTATTTGTTTTTTCTTTTCTTTCTGCTTACTGTTACTGCCCCGCCTGCTGCGCATGCGGCCACTGCAAGAAGCAGAATGTAAAGTGCGATCGGTGTATCATCACCAGTTTTTACACTTGTTCTGGAGGTTGTCTGGTTTCCGGTTGGTGTAGTCTTCGCTGATGGTGTTGCTGTCGGTGTAATGGTTGTTTCCGGATAGTTTATATAATCCAGAATTCCATCTTCGTCTTCATCAAAATCAGCTTCTCCATCCACTTCAGATTCAATGGAAATGCCGCCCTCGTCATCGACTGTGATCGTTACTTCACTACCTGATTTATATCCATCCGGAGCAACAAGCTCGGATAATTGCAATAATATGCCCCGTTTGCAGCTTCTCTCTCTCAGTCCTGATATCATCCAGCGCAGCTTCTGCCTGGGACATCCGTTCTCCCATACAGTGGAAGCGTTTAATGATTTCCTTCGAGGGAGCAATTCCCAATTCCTCAAAGAAAAGCTTCTCAGTCTTCTCATAGAGAGCCATAGCTTCCTCATAGCGTCCCATAGCGATCAATCCGTCAATATGATAGATCTGCCAGTCATCAAAAGGATATATCTCCTCTGCCCTCATTGCTATGCGGTTTACTTTTTCATACATTTCTTCCTTCTGATAATGTTCCAGAATTACCTGCATGCATCTGATATAAAGTTCATGATCCTTAAAATTCTGTACAGCCGCCCAGTCCTCTCCGATCATATCCGGGAGAAATTCTCCGGTATATATATGGCAGGCCTGCTCATAAAGCTCAATTTTCTCCACCGGATCATCAGTCTGATCTCCCGCTTCGATCCGATTTTCAAATTCCAGGCAGTCCACTTCTACCGGAATCTTTCCCGTCCAATAGCACATGCCGCCTGTAATCGTTATGTAATTATCTTTCGGAAGTCCCGATCCGAGCAGCTGTTTGCGCAGCCGGAAAATGGTATTATTCAGACTTCCATTTCTGTTTTCCACATCTTCTCTTCCATACAAAGCATCAATCAGAGAAGCTTTGGCCACTCCTGTCTCCTTGTGGAGAATCAAAAGCAGCATCAGCTGTGTAGTTTTGGACATTATATTACGGTCAAGCACGATCTCCCGTTCATTATAACGTATTCTCAGCCTCTGGATGTTTCTTCTCTATCTGAAAATAGAGCCTGCCATAGCAGACTCCATTGTATATACTTGCCATTTATTATTTATCTTACATTGCAAAATCTACGGACTGAAGATTACTTCCGTCGCCTGAGACAGATGTTACATCCTGCACCTGTCTGCCTGCTTCTGTATCTTCAATGTGTACAATATTCTGTGTCTGAGCTGATGCAGCCTTGGCTTCCTCATATGCTGCGGTTCCTTCCTCAAGCTTTACAGCTCTCATCTCTGTATTCTGCGGAAGTTTCGCTTCCTCTGTCGCTGTTGCTGTGATCTTTACCTCTGAATTCTCAAACTGAAAATCTGTTTTATATTCCGGAGTCTCAGGCTGAAGTTCCTCAGCTTCTGCATTCTCTTTCGGTACTTCTGTTTCCTGATCTGAAGTTCCTTCAGCTCCTGATTCTTCAACAGCTGCTTCTGTTATTTCTTCAGCTTCTTCCTGTGCTGATTCCTCCGGATGTGCTTCCTCTGCTGGTTCTTCTGTAGATTCCGTATCCTCTGCTGCCGGAATATCAATGTCTATCGGTTCAATCTCAATCGGTTCAATTTCAACCGGCGCAACCTCTACTGCTGCAGCTTCTTCTGAAGTTTCTGCTGCTTCTGCATTTTCCTCTGCTGCAGCCATCGGCACAGCTTCCGGCTCCTGAATCTCTTCTGCCGCAGCTGTGGTTTCTCCATCCTCAAAAATATCTGCTGCTATAGCTGGCTGGACCTGAAATAGTAACGCCGCCGTTGCAGCCACTACTGCGATTTTTTTTAAATATTTTTTCTTTATCATAATTATGCACCTCCACAGTTTCGTTAAGTACAATTATCAATCTTATTTTATAGAGTTTATTATAACAGCCTTGCTATTTCGCCAACTCTTTCTTATAGATTTTTTTTATTTTACACATATTTTTTCCATTTCCGGACATACTTCCTCATGTGGAATCAAAACATGGTTCTTCTGTGTTTTATTCCGAAAATTCTATTACAGGAGGAAAATGAAATGACTCTTTTAAAATGTTCTGCCCATAACTGCTGTTACAACAAAGATTCTCTCTGTTCCAAAGGTTCCATCAGCGTAGAGGGTGCAGAAGCCCGCTACGCTGATGATACAGCCTGTGAAAGTTTCCGAAGCCAGGATGAATGTTCTGCAAAGAACACAATGGACTCCGGCTGCGGATGCGAAACCATCAATATCGACTGTAAAGCGCACAACTGCACTCACAACGAACACTGTAAATGTACTGCTGCCTCCATTAATGTTTCCGGTGATAATGCCCGCCGCTGCTGTGATACAAAATGCGATACATTTGATTGTAAATGCTGACTTTAACCAATCTGAGCCCGGCAGACATTCATGATCCGCATCCGGTCGGTTTCTGAGACACCCGAAATCAATACTTTTATGCCAAAAGCAGCAGAGCCGTTCTCTATAACGTCTCTGCTGCTTTTTATTGTTATATATACTGCGAAAATATAAGCCGCATGCAACACTGGCATACGGCTTATCATATTTCTTATTATTTATCTGTTCTTAAGAAAATCCGGAATCTGGATGTCTTTTCTCTGCACAGTGCTTGTCGGTGCCTTAGTATTGAACTGTGTAGAGTTCATGTTCGGCAGACTGAAGCTCGGCATGTTGAGGTTCATACTCGGTGCTGATGCTGTATTTGTCTTCTTAGCTGCTCCGAAAACAGAATTGGAAGCTCTGTTTCCAAATGGAGATGCCTGAAGATTGTTGTCTGTAAGACCTGTAGCGATAACTGTGATCCTTGCATAATCTGCAACAGAATCATCATACATGGCACCAAAGATGATGTTCGCATCCTCACCTGTAAGCTCCTGAACATAGCTTGCAGCATCGTTGGCATCCATAAGGGAAATATCACCGGAAATGTTGATGATAACGTGTGTTGCACCCTTGATGGTTGTCTCAAGAAGCGGAGAAGATACAGCCTGCTGTACAGCCTCCATAGCCTTGTCATCGCCTCTTGCCTCACCGATACCAATGTGAGCAATTCCCTTGTCAGTCATAACTGTCTGTACGTCTGCAAAGTCAAGGTTGATCAGTGCCGGCAGATTGATCAGGTCTGTAATACCCTGTACTGCCTGCTGAAGAACCTCATCAGCCTTACGCAGTGCTTCCGGCATAGTTGTTCTTCTGTCAACGATCTCAAGTAACTTGTCATTCGGGATGACAATTAAAGTATCAACTGCTTTCTTCAGATTTTCAATTCCTGCAAGTGCATTATTCATACGGGTCTTCGCTTCAAAGCGGAATGGCTTGGTAACAACACCGACAGTCAGGATACCCATCTCTTTCGCTGCACCAGCGATTACAGGAGCAGCTCCTGTACCTGTTCCGCCACCCATACCACAGGTAACAAAAACCATGTCAGCTCCCTCAATGATCTTCTTAACTTCCTCGATGCTCTCCTCAGCAGCCTTCTGGCCAACTTCCGGCTGTGCGCCGGCGCCGAGACCCTTAGTGATCTTTTCACCAATCTGAAGTACAGTCGGAGCTTTACACAGAGTCAGAGCCTGTTTATCAGTGTTGACACCTACAAACTCAACTCCACCAATGGCTTCTTCCACCATTCTGTTTACTGCGTTATTACCTGCGCCGCCTACTCCAATTACAATAATCTTCGCAGAAGACTCAGCCTCATTCGTCATTATCTCTAACAATGTACTTCCTCCTTTATTTCTAACCTGATATCCGATTCAGTGTAATTTATTCCAAGCTACATATACACATAGATATATCATATATTTTTTTGAGTAATTAATCAACCACTAATTTTGTTTTTTTATACTTTTTTTACTAAATTTCGGCACTGTTTCTATTAACGTGAAGGTTTGCGAAACAATCTCTGGCAAAATGCCCAAAGGTTTCCAGAACGTTTTTCGAAAGAACTCTTTCCTAATTATAATATGCTGATAAACGAAAAAAAGCACCCGGGAATTTGAAACCCGGGTGCTGTCAGGCAAACAAAATCATCCGTATCTGATTGATCTGTGGTTTTGTTATTCCTATTCCGAATCGCTGGTGTAGTCTCCGTAATAGTCACTGTAACTGTCAGAACCATCGCTGTATCCATAATCTGTACCTTCATCCGAATAATCATAATCTCCGTTATCACCGCCGTCATAACTCTGATCTTCGGAATCACTGGTATCTGTATCGTCGGAACCACTTCCGTCACCAGAACTGTCCCCATCTTCTGAAGTGCTCTCAGAACTGTCAGAATTCTGTGCATCTTCCACAGATCCCACATAGTTGCCATCCCTGTCATATTCACTGACACCGTCATAACCTCCGTCCTCACGGTATCCGCCTTTCCAGTCGCCATTAGAAGCCATGCTCTCCTCAGTTGGCGCAGGGCCTACGTAATTCATATTGGCATCATACTCACCGCTTCCTGTGTAATCGCCTTCTTCATCATATCCGCCGACCCAATTGGAAAGTGCATATTCCAGATCTGTCTGCGGCTTGGCTCCCACATAGTTTCCGTTCTCATCGTACTCGCCTTCACCTGTATAATTGCCTTCCTCGTCATATCCGCCTGTCCAGGTTTCGGAAGAATCTGTGGTCTCATCTGTCTCCTGCTCCAGAGTGATCATCTTGGAATTATCATTCACATTCTCGGCATGAAGGATTCCCTTTTTATCAGAGATCAGCGGAAGGATCGCAAGTACCCTGGTCATCTTATCTTCCAGGTATTCATCCTTCCCAAGCTTCACTGTGATATCACCGTAGAGCAGGCTGATCTGTCCGTCATCACTGAACTCAATATGATCCGGAATCTTATCGTTCTTCTGGAATATGGTGGACAATGCCACCGCTGTATTCATAACCATCTTATCTTTAATCGGAAGTTCTTCATTGTAGATCACATGTTTCACTTTGATTCCGTCAAAAAACGGAATCTTCTCATTTCTCTCTGTAGAGCTCTCAATGAACGTTCCGTTCCTGTCAAAATAAATATAGCTGTCCAGATATGGAATACAGCCTACAATATCTTTTTCTTTTACGCTGACGCAGATGGTGTGCCTGTTCAGTCTGGTGACAGTGTAGCCTTCCACAAACGGAACATCTTTTGTATTTTTTTTAGTATAGATCAGGGGAGCCAGAACAGAATTCGATGCCATCGGACCTCTTAGAACCATTTTTTTGATCTGCTTCTCTGAGTAATGGCTGCTTCCCATCACCTGTACTTCATCAACCTGATAATACGTAAAAAAGAAAATAACGCCTGCCAGCAGCAGAACTGCGATCAGTCCTGTAACTTTCAGCTGATTTTTTTTTGATAATTTCATAAAGTTCCTCTGTCCTTTATCAAAAGACCGCCCAATGCGGTCAGGTCTTCACAGATATGCTCATAACCTCTTTCAATGAAACAACAGCCCCGGACTTTTGTTGTTCCGCTGGCAGCAAGAGCTGCGATCACCAGTGCAGCACCACCACGAAGTTCCTGGGCTTCCACTGTACATCCCATAAGTGGATATCCGCCGTGGATCACTGCCTCGCCATCCTGGATCGTGATATCTGCCCCCATGCGGCACAGCCATGGGGCTGTTTTATATCTGTCTTCAAATATTTTCTCCCGGATCCTGCTCTCGCCAGGTATCGTGGCAAGCACTGTCATAGCCGGTGACTGCAGATCCGTAGGAAAACCCGGGTACACTTCCGTTTCAAGAAGTTTCAGCGGACTACCCGTGTTTTTTCCGTTGACTATTAGTTTACCACCAAGAATATCATATTGTCCACCCATTTTCCGATATACTTCCAGTATTCCGTCCATTTCTCCTAAAGGAGGATTCTCTATTATGATCTCCCCACGTGTGGCTGCTGCTGCCAGAAGATAGGTTCCTGCAACGATCCGGTCAGGCGGTATCACCCCGTCTCCCGGCCGCAAACGTTTCACCCCTTCAATGCAGATAATATCTTTTTCCGGAAAAAATATCTTCGCACCCATTCCGTTTAAATAACTGCACAGCCATCCGACCTCCGGCTCACAGGCACAGCCCCTTAAAATCGTTCTGCCCTCTGCAAGTACTGCCGCCAGAATTCCCTGCTCCGTAGCCCCCACACTGCTTTTTGAAAAAAATACCTCCGCACCTTTCAGTTTTCCACAGGATGCTCTGATCTCTGTGTCGTTTTCCACGATTTTCGCACCCAGGCTGCGCAAAACTTTTATATGAAGATCAACCGGCCGTTTTCCGATGACACATCCGCCGGGATACCCTGTGCTGGCCTTATGGTTCCTCCCCAGCATTGCACCCAGAAGGATCACGGAAGACCGCATTTTTCCGGAAAATGCCTCTGTTATCACAGTACCCTCAGCCTGGCTGCAATCCAGATAAAGGTCATGACCCTGCCACCAGCTCACAGCTCCCAGATCCCGGAGGATTTTTTCCATAAGAAATACATCCGCGATTCTGGGACAGCCCCGCAGCACGCTGGTTCCTTCACTTAAAAAAGCTGCTGCCATGATAGGCAGAGCCGCATTTTTCGAGCCCTGGATCTTTATGGTTCCATTCAGTGGTTTTCCTCCGGTTACGACGATCTCATCGCTGTCATTCAAGTCTTCCACTCCTAAAAAGGGCCTCTTGCTTTTTATTCTATGCAATCCTTCCGCTTCTGTGACTGCTGACGCTTAAGGCAAGGCCCATCTCTCCCATAAGAAAGACAACTGAAGTTCCACCATAGCTCACAAAGGGCAGAGTGATTCCCGTGTTCGGGATCGTATTGGTCACAACTGCAATATTAAGGATCACCTGGATCGCCATATGTGCCATGATCCCTGCGCAGAGAAGCGTTCCTTCCAGATCGCGGCAGCCAAGTGCAAGAACACAGAGCCGCCACATCAGAAGCATAAACAGAAAGATCAGCACAAAAGCCCCGATGATCCCTGTTTCCTCGCACACAATTGAAAAAATCATATCATTCTGAGCTTCCGGTACAAATCCCAGTTTCTGCAGACTGTTTCCTAAGCCTCTGCCAAAAATCTCTCCGCTTCCAATGGCATATAAGCCCTGTATGGTCTGAAATCCTTTTTCGTATTTTTCCGGATCACGCCAGATAGCCAGACGTTCCAGACGGTAGCTCTCTGCTGCAAGAAATACGGCAATAAATCCGATGCCCGCACTACCCAGTGCAAGGAACTGAAGATATCCTGGATTCGCCACAAAAATAAGCACAGCACCGATTCCCAGAATGATCACCGCCGTACTTAAGTTGTTGGAACCAACCAGCCCCACTACCGGAAGCAGGGTCAGCATTGTTCTTGCCATAAACCAGAAGCCTGTTGTCTTCTTTTTCGTCCTGCTGATCTGCCACACAAGAAAAAGGATCACTGCCATCTTTGAGAACTCAGAGGGCTGAAAAGATAACGGACCCAGATTCAGCCATCGTTTGGAACCATTGATCTCCTGTCCGAAAATAAGGACCGCCGTTGAAAGAAGCAGTGAAAGCAGGTATGCGGCCGGAGCCAGAACAACCGGCAGATGGTAGTCCGTTTTTGCTACCAGATACATAACAAGCAGCCCCAGTGCTGTTGCAAAGAGCTGCTTCTTAAAATAATAGGCAGAGTCGTGAAAACGTACTCTGCCATTATATTCGCTTGCCGAAAAAAGTGCCGCCAGGCCAAACACTACGAGAATCAGTACCAGTGCCACAAGAACCACATCTGTCTTTCCGGTCTGTTTCAGTCCTGTCTTCATAGTTATGGCCTCCAAAGCGGTCTCTTATTTCAGCATATGTATTTATTTCTGTTGTTATTACAGTGCCTTAACATATTCCTTGAACATGTCACCTCGCTGCTCATAGTTATCGAACTGTCCCCAGCTTGCGCAGGCCGGTGAAAGAAGGACTGCATCTCCAGGGTTGGCCTTCTCAGCACAGACCTTAACTGCTTCTTTCAGATCTTCGCAGAGAATGATATCTGTAAATCCAAGACGCTCTGCTGCTGCTTTGATCTTCTCTTTTGTCTGACCGATGAGAACAAGATAGCGGACTTTTCCATCAAAGGACTGGATCCACTCGTCATAGCTGGATTCCTTATCATAACCGCCGCCGATCAGAAGTGTCGGACGGTTCATAGCCTGGATTCCCTTGATCGCTGCATCCGGGTTGGTTCCCTTGGAATCGTTGTAGTAGGCAACTCCGTTTTTCTCTGTCACATACTCGATCCTGTGGGGAACTGCCACGAATTCACAGACGCTCTTATGAATGCTCTCAACAGAAACGCCTGCATAATATGCCATAGCTGCTGCTGCCATTACATTCTCATGGTTGTGGCGGCCAAGGATCTTAAGCTCACCAGTCTTAACGATCGGAATCTCTTCTGTCTCAGTTTTCAGGATGATCTGGTCTCCGTCAAGATAGATGCCCTGATCAAGCTTTCGAAGGCTTGAGAAATACACAACCTTCGGCACAATGTTCTCACCAAATTTGCGGAGTACTTCGTCCTCATAATTCAGAACGCAGACATCTTCCGGTCCCTGGTTTCTGGTGATCAGCTCTTTCACACGAATGTACTCTTCCATTGTATGATGTCTGTTCAGGTGATCCTCTGTAATGTTCAGGATCGCACTTACCTTCGGTCGGAACTGATCGATAGTCTCAAGCTGGAAACTGCTGATCTCCGCAACTGTCACAGAATCATCCCTCATCTCAAGTGATTTCGATGTATATGCAGTTCCGATATTTCCTACAACAAATGCAGATTCACGGGCATCTCCCATGATCTTGCCAAGAAGTGCTGTTGTTGTTGTCTTACCGTTAGTTCCTGTAATCGCAAGAACTTCACCTTTACCTGTACGGTATGCAAGCTCCACTTCACTCCAGACCGGAAGGCCTTTTTCATAAAATTTCTTTACCAGCGGAAGATCTGTTGGAACTCCAGGGCTTAATACTACAAGATCAAGACTGTCAATCTCTCCTTCCGGAAAATCTCCTGCCCAGATTTCAGGCTGATATTTACCATTTGTTTTATGTAAAACGGCTTCTTTGTCAAGGTCTGCATTTCCATCGTAGATTACCGGCTGCGCGCCTACGCTGCCAAGCAGGTCAGCTGCACCGATACCGCTTTTTCCGGCTCCGAATACGAGAACCTTTTTTGATCTTAAATCCATTGTTCTGTTCCTCCTTATAATGCCAGGAGAGCGATCAGGCACATAATAGCTGTTACAACAGAGAACACTGCAACCACCCGTGTCTCAGACCACCCGCAAAGCTCAAAATGATGGTGAATAGGCGCCATCTTGAAAATTCTTTTTCCATGTGTTGCCTTGAAATAGGATACCTGGATCATAACGGAAAGCACCTCGATGAGATAGATCAGTCCTACCAGGATAATAAACAGCGGCATCTGCATTGCATAAGCCACTCCGGCAACGAAACCTCCAAGTGCCAGGGAACCGGTATCCCCCATAAACACCTGGGCAGGGTATACATTGAACAGAAGGAAGCCCATAAGGCTGCCCACTACCGCACATGTGATAGGCTCGACACCGCTGCCCAGCCCCAGTGAAACAACAGTGAAAAATACTGCAACGATCAATGTAACGCTGGAAGCCAGTCCGTCAAGTCCGTCTGTAAAGTTTACTCCGTTTACAGTACCGATGACTGCAAAGAACAGTACCGGAACAGCGAACCATCCAAGATTCAGGTAATGACCGCTCCAGAACGGGATCCTCATAGTCAGGGATACATTGGAATAATTCACAAGGTAAAAAGCAAATACTGCTGTCACAACGATCTGCAGAGCCATCTTCTGCCATGGCAGAAGTCCGTCAGAACGTTTCAGGACTACTTTCAGGTAATCATCCAGAAATCCAATCAGTCCAAATCCCAGAGTCAGGAAAAGTACCGGAATGATCATCGGATAATCCTTGATATAAAACAGTGATGTTACGGTCGTCGCAATAAGGAAGATCACACCGCCCATGGTTGGTGTACCGTTCTTCTTCAGGTGGGACTGTACGCCCAGCTCTCTCTCTGTCTGTCCCATTTTAAGTCTTCTTAAAAACGGGATAACAACCGGTCCTAATACAAGGCTGATCGCAAATGAGATCAGCACAGGGATCACTACATGAAACTCCATCCTCACACCTCTTTAATTCTTTCGTTTTTTTATAGTTCTTCATCAGTATAAAGCTTTTCTTTTCATTAATCAAGTGCTGACTTTCCGCCTTGTCTGGTTTCCACCTGAGCTGTTTTTTCGATTCCAAGATATGGAAGTATGTTTTCAAAAATACTCCGGATCACCGGGGCTGCGATAATTCCTCCATAATACATTCCCTGGGGATTGTAGATGATACAAAGCCCCAGTACTGTGGGATTCTCTGCAGGTGCGAACCCTAAGAATGAGGAAATATACCTGCCGGAACCTCTGGGAAGTGTCTGTGAAGTTGCTGTTTTTCCGCCGATGGAATAGCCTTCGATACCTGCATTTTTTCCAGAACCTTCGGATACTACTTTTTCCAGGATGAAGCGTACTGTTTCGGATGTTTCTTCTGAGAGGATTCCTGTTTCCACCGGATATTCCAGCGTATTTATCTGCGTTCCGTCTGCGCTTTCCACGCTGATCCCGAAGTGGGGCGTGATCCTGTTCCCACCGTTGATAATAGAACTGACCGTAGTTGCAAGCTGAACCGGCGTGATCTGGAAAGACTGGCCAAAAGATACTGTGGCGAGTTCCACCTCGCCCATATTTTTCGGATTGTGCATAATGGTTCCTGCCTCACCAGGAAGATCGATTCCTGTTTTTTTCAGAAGACCAAACTGTTTGAAATATTTATAATATCTGTCAACTCCAAGGCGCAGACCCACCTCAATAAAAACCGGATTGCAGGAGTTCTGTGCTCCTTCCACGAAATTCTGTGCTCCGTGCCCGGTCCGTTTGGCGCAATGGATACGCCGATCCTCCACCACTTTATACCCGGGACAGAAAAAACGGTCTTCTGTTGAAACCACGCCTGCTTCCAGACCTGCTGCCATGGTGATGATCTTGAAAGTGGAACCTGGCTCATATGTATCATTCAGACAGGGGTTGCGCCACATCTGGTTGAGAAGATCCTGTTTGCTGCTTCCTGAATCCGTGCCAGCCACTGTTTCTTCTGCTGTATTCAACGTAAACGGATCATTCAGATCAAACTCCGGCACATTGACGCACGCATAGATCTCCCCGTTCTGCGGATTCATAAGCAAAACCGAAACCCTCTCTGCCTGCTTCTCCTCCATCACCTTCAAAGCTGCCTGCTGCACATACTCCTGGATGCTGATATCCAGACTGGTTCGCAAGGTGTCTCCTGCAATCGGTTCTTTCCGCCGCTCTCCTGTCCCATCCAGCTCCATTCCCCTGGCATCTGTAACTGTGAGGATTTTCCCCGGCTGCCCTGCAAGGATCTCATCATATTTTACTTCCAGCCCAATGATCCCCTGATTATCTCCTCCTGTAAATCCCATAACCTTGGAAGCCAGGGAACCGTAAGGATAATATCGTCTGTAATCCTCATCTACTTTTACTCCGTCCAGTGCATATTCACGGATGGCATCTCCGATGGTTTTGTCTACATTTGTTTTAATTCTTTCAATAGAAGAAACTTTCTCGACTTTTTTGCGCACTGTCTCTTCATCCATAGACAGCTGCTCTTTCAAAACCCTGATCACTTTTTCCGGTTCTTTAATCTGACTGTGGATCACAGAAATCGTACAGACAGTGCGGTTATCTGCCAGAACATTTCCTTTCACATCCAGGATCTTACCTCTGGCTGCTTTGATATCACGTTCCCTCTCATGAAGATCATCTGCTTTCTGGATATAATAATCCGACTGGACACCCATAAGATAAACAAGTCTTGTCGCCAGCCCAATAAGAAGCAGGACACAGCCTGCAAAAATCACCCAGATCTTTTTCCTGTGAAAAACCATTGTCCGGATCATAAAAAATCCCTCTCAGAGATCGTCACTGTAATATATGACGTTCCCCTGAGAGGGTATTCAGATTCTTTATTCCAGACCAGCTTCTTCATTGGTCAGGCCATCGCTCTGCATATCGTTATTGTCCTCTGTATCCTCCTCTGAATCTTCTTCCGGCGGACTCGGAACATCTTCGTTAGAGATGGCTTCCTTCTGGCCGTCTGCGGCAGATCCTGTTGCAGAATCACTGATTCCTTTGAAAATATCCCACAGCTCTGTAGTAGGAACTTCCCCGTCCTCTGCCTCATCCGGCTGTACATTCAGATACGGAAGTGCCTCGGAAAGGATTCCCTGTGCAATATACTGTGCATAAGTACTGCTTGCCTGATCCTCTACATTTGGTTCATCTACAACAACATAGATCACAAGCGCAGGATCATCCACTGGTGCAAAACCAATAAAAGATACCAGATATTTGCCGTTGCCTCGTGGCAGCTTCTCGGCTGTACCTGTTTTACCACCTGAGCTGTAGCCCTGAACCTTGGATGTACGGCTGGTACCATGGTCTACGCTGGCAGCCATGTAAGAACGGATATCCGCAGAAATCTCCTCAGAAATCGTCTGTTTCATCAGGGTAGGAGAAACTGTCTTCACGATTCCGCCACTGCTGTCCTTGATTTTCGTTACAAGGTGCGGCTGATAATAATAGCCGCCATTGATGACAGAACACATTGCATTGATCTCCTGGATCATGGTCAGTGTGTAACCCTGTCCAAATGCAGAACATGCAAGCTCTGTCTCACCCATGGTTTCACTGGTATGGACAACGCCGCTTCCCTCATTTGGAAGATCAATGCCTGTTCTGGTACCAAAATTAAAAGTACTCTGAGTCTTGAGGAAATTATCTTTTCCCATCCTGGCTGCGATCTGCATCATACCATCGTTGCAAGAATTGGCAATAACATCCGCAAGTGCCTCCGTTCCATGTGCATCCGGCCATACCGCACATTTGATAAATGTGCTGGAGCCCTCTGCGCCAAAAGACTGCCCTCCATCGCAGACGAAATTATCTGTCTCAGATATTGCGCCCATCTCAAGTGCAGAACCCATAACGATAGGCTTGACAACAGATCCCGGCTCATAGGCATCTGTTACACAGAAGTTACTCCACATACCATTCAGTGCTTCCACAGTCTGTTCATCATTCATGGCTGCGATCTCACTCTCCGAATAAATATTGGAAAGATTTCTCGGATCATTCAGATCATAACGGTCGCCGCCGTCCATAGCCATGATCTCGCCAGTCTTGGGATCCTCGATGATAACTCCAACATTTTTAGCCCCCATCTTCTCTTTAAATGTATTTACATATTTCTCTACGATCTGTTGAAGCCCCAGATCAAGGGAAATCTCAATACTCTTACCGTCTGCGGGCTCAATAATAGTCTGTTCAACATCGGAATTGTTGTTAATGTAGCCGTACTGTCTGCCGTCAACACCGGTCAGAGTGGCATTATAATATCCCTCAAGCCCGATATCTGCCACATCTCTGGAAAGTGTGAATCCAATGGTATCACAGGCCGTCTCGTTGAATGGATAAGTTCTCAGATAATCCTCCTCAAACCATACACCTGTGATTCTGGAACGCTCCTTGAGCTGTGTATCCGTCAGTCCGCTGTCTTTCCCCGGATCTTCGTACTCTTCAAAAGTCTTCTTGTCATCCATGGAAATCTGCTTCTTTACGATCTGATACTGACTCGCTTTCGTATCATCATCTGTAAGAAGCTTACGCATCTCCGATTCATCCAGTCCCAGCACTTCAGTCAGTGCTTTGATCGTAGGTTCAACAGCATCCTGGTCTTCATTCACTTCCAGGCAGTCAAGGATCACATTATAAACCTTGTTGCTGGTTGCCAGAATATTGCCGTTACGGTCGTAAATGTCTCCACGTTTCGCAGGCAACGTCTGGTTCTCATATTTCTGCTGTGCCTGGCTCAATACCTGTTTCCGGTATTTACTTCCGCTTGTGGCATTAATATAGGTAATTCTTGCCACCAAACCGACTAAAGCCAGCAACACTAATGAAAATAGTACTGCCAGCTTTTTTTTCATATTGTAATTTATTTTTTTTACAGGCCTGCGCCTTCTTGTACTCAATCGATCACCTCTGTAATATCTGTCACTTATATGTGTCTACATCCTGATACTGTCTCACATAACTGTTTCCCTCTGTTGTATAGGTCTGTATCTGATCCTCAGAAGGATATTTCATTCCCAGTTCACCGATTGCCTTCTTCTTGATCTCACTGATATCTACATTCGATGTTACCTGACTGTAATATGCGTCATTGTCTTCCTTAAGCTGTGCAAGTTCTGATTCCAGACTGGCAACATTCTTCATGCTTGCCGTTATCTGTGATTTCACCTGCAGAAAATTAATGCAGGTAAAAAGCACCGCAATGGAAACTGCTGTGAGAAACATAACGAAACCTTTATTCATGGCCAGCGCTTTTTCCCTGTTTCGCTGTGCCTGTCTGCTCAACGCCTGTTTCACAGGTGTGGCAGGAACTGCTGATTTCTTCCGCTGTTCTCTTTCCTGCGCCAGTCTCCGTCTTTCCTTGACATCAGGCAGATCAGTTCTATGAGGAGCTTCCTGCAGCCGTTTTACCGCATTTCCCTGAACATACACATCTCTTGAGTGTCTTACGGTATTCGGATTTCTTCTGGCTGTTGTTCCTCTTCCTGTCTTAGCCATTTGCCTACCTTCCATCCTTTAATGCATTCTTCTTTCAAAAATGCGAAGTTTCGCACTTTTGGACCTTGGATTCTCTTCCATCTCCTCTTTGCCTGGCAAAATCGGTTTCCTTGTGATGACTTTACCCTTGGATTCCTTACCACATACACAGACCGGAAAGTCCGGCGGACATGTACATGGATTTTCATTTTTGCGGAAAATGGTCTTCACGATCCTGTCTTCCAGAGAATGGAAAGTAATGATACAGATCCTTCCTCCATCATTCAGAAGATCGATCATTCCGTCAAGAGAATCTCTGAGCACATCAAGCTCTCTGTTCAGCTCAATGCGGATTGCCTGGAAAGTTCTCTTGGCTGGATGTCCTCCTGTAGCCTGTATTTTCATAGGGATTGCTCCCCTTATGATCTCTGTCAGTTCCCCGGTTGTCCGAATAGGTGCCTGCTCTCTGGCAGCCACAATGTGTTTCGCTATATTCCTGGCAAATTTATCCTCGCCGTAATCGCGGATAATACGGTAAAGCTCTCTCTCCTCATACCCATTGACAATATCTCCGGCTGTACGACTCTGCCTTCTGTCCATTCGCATGTCCAGAGGTGAATCATATCTGTAGGAAAAACCTCTCTCTTCATTATCCAGCTGATAAGATGACACTCCTAAATCTAACAGGATCCCGTCCACTTTATCAATGCCACGGGATCTCAGCTCATCTGCCATGTAACAATAATTGCTGCGAATGATTGTCACCTGATTAAAGGCTGACAGCCGTTCACTCGCAGCAATTATCGCATCCTGGTCTTGATCTATGCCAATAAATCTCCCCTTGGCAGAAAGTTTCTTACACACCTCTGTGGCGTGTCCCGCTCCTCCTAAAGTGCCATCCACATAGATTCCATCGGGATTTATCTTCAAACCTTCGATGGTCTCATTGAGTAATACAGATTTATGTTTAAACTCCATATCCATCTCCTGTGGGATTTCTACCTGCGCGTTGCTCAAATGACGATTCCAATGTTCTGCATGCTCTCGGCAATGCTGTCCATGTCATCATAATTGCAGTTCTCGCTCCACTTCTCCTTGCTCCAGACCTCGATCCGGTTCAGATTACCCGTAAGCACCACATCCTTATCCAGACCAGCGAATTCGCGCAGCGTCTGCGGTACGAGAATTCTCCCCTGCTTGTCCAGCTGGCATGTTGTTGCTCCGGCTACAAAGAAACGTGAAAAGGTTCTTGCGTCTTTATTTGTAAGTGGTAATGCTCTGAGTTTCTCTTCAAAGGCAACCCATTCATCCATCGGATAAATAGAAAGGCAACCATCGAGCCCTCTTGTCAGTACGAACTCTTCCCCTAAGAGTTCCCTGAACCTGGAGGGAATGATCAGACGCCCCTTCGCGTCGATCGTGTGATTATACTCGCCCATGAACATGAAACCCACCTACTCTCTTGAAACACGATTCTCCCCTTCGTGTTTCCAGGGTACAAATGGTGTGTTCTGCCACTCATCTCCATTTGCTACCACTATTCACCACTTTCTACCACTTATGTAATCATTCTAAACTATTTACCCTGAAAAAACAAGTGCATATCCAAGTTTTTTTTAATTTCATGAAATATCCACAGGGGGTTTTTTAAGCATATCAGATTTATAGGCATTATTATGAAATAAAAAAGCTTCCGGGCTGTTCCCGAAAGCTTTTTTTTAACTGTATGTTCTGTTATTTTATGACATTTTAAAGGCCTTTGAACACAAAGGAAAATTCCATTTTTCCATCTGTATTCAGAAGGTATTCCGGATGGGTATGCGCACCCCAGCTGTCGTCTCCGCCTACACCCATCTGGCCTTTTGCAGCGCGCACTACTGTGTAGTGTACCTCCGGCAGTTCATATGGATGCATGGCATTTTCCATCTCATGCGGTGTGTACGGCAGCGCAGAGAACATCATCGGGCCATTGTTTTTGTCCATCTCAAAGAGCATTCCTCTGCCCTTTCTGTCAGTGATGCTTGCCCAGCGAACTCCCTCTTTGTTGCCGCATTCCTGAGGTACAAGATAACGTGCCATATTGTCTGATACAGAGTTTTCATAGATACCAAGTTTTGCACCATGTTTTCTGTCTGCATAAGTTTCTGCCGGTCCAAGACCGTACCATTTCACATGGTCATAATCTGCATTGAATTTAAAGAGAACACCAAACTCCGGCATGTCTCCCAGCTCTTTCACCGGATCATATGTCAGAGTTGTTTTCACTCTTCCATCACCAAACACTTCGTATGCCAGACGGCACTCGCTGACCGGTGTGGTAGGCATCAGATATTTAAAAGCGACCTCTACACTGTTTTCATAAACTGTTGTCTCCGGTGCATTGGACGGTGCATATCTCTCTTTGCTCCTGAAATCTTTGTGTGTTGCATACATACTTGCGATCTTCCACTGTGCATAGCGCATTGGCATCAGGTTTCCGCAGTCGTTATCTGTAGGTGCCCTCCAGAAATTAGGCTTCGGTATCGCCTCGATCATCTCCCGTCCTGCATATTTATACGAAACCATTCCACCATTAAGTACTGAGAACATTACCTGGAAATTCTCTCCGCGGACACCGATGTTGTGAAGGCTTTTTACAAGCTCAACGCCGCATTCAGAAAGTTTCTCAGTTTCTTCGACCTGGTACACATACTGGCCAAAGGCAACCTCATGTCCTGCTTCAGCCCAGAGTGTTTTTTTCTTCAGAAGGAAAGATACTGTTACTGTATACTCTCCCGGTCGGGTCTGTTTTCCAAATGGAAGTGCGTAGATATTTTCGCTTAACGGATCTACGGATGTTTCCAATGTCTCTGTACGGAGGACATGTCCGTTCTTTGCAAGTGTTACCTCACAGTCAAAAGTATCAGTATTTACAAAAAGGTTCTTGTTGATGACTTTAACGGAATCCTCACTTACCTGTGCAGTGATGTTCTGATAATTGAATTTTACTTCCTGCATCTTCGGGGAAGCATCTCTGTTCCCGCCGTATGCAATACCGTTTCCGCTGAAATTGTAGTCTGTCGGACGCTCTCCAAAATCGCCGCCGTAAGCCTGGAACTCTTTTCCGTAGCGGTCTTTTTTGTAGATGGACTGGTCAATGTAATCCCAGATAAAACCGCCCTGGTATTTCGGCTCTGTGTCTGTGAGATCTGTATATTTATGCATTGCGCCACAGGAATTTCCCATTGCATGTGTGTACTCACAGCAGATAAACGGCTTGCTGTCGTCCTCTGCAAGGAATTTCTTAATTGCATCTACAGACGGATACATCTGGCTTTCCATATCACTGGTATCATTATATCTTCGATCATGGATAACACCTTCGTAGTGCACAAGTCTGGTGGGATCGTTCTTGCGGTAGAACTCTGACATTTCGAAGATATCTTTTCCGCCGAAAGATTCATTTCCGCAGGACCAGATCAGGATCGCCGGATGGTTTTTATCCCTCTGATACATGGAATTTACTCGGTCCAGCATCATGCCAAGCCACTCCGGTTTGTCGTAAGGTACCACGTCTGTGTAATCCTTTGTAAACTCTGCAATATCCCAGGAACCGTGTGATTCCAGATTGTTCTCCGCGATCATATACAGTCCGTACTCATCGCAGAGGCGGTAGATCGGTGAAGCATCCGGATAATGACAGGTACGGATGGCATTGATATTATTCTGCTTCATGGTGATGATATCCTTGAGCAGTTCCTCCTCAGATACATGTCTTCCTGTAATGGAGCTGAACTCATGACGGTTTACGCCCTTAAATACAATACGTTTACCATTGAGTGTCATAATTCCGTCCTTCATCTCAAAACGGCGGAATCCAACTCTCTCAGGGATGATCTCCTGAAGTGTTCCTTCTCTGTCATAGACTTCCATTTCCAGATCATAGAGCTGTGGGTCTTCTGCACTCCAGAGAACCGGGTCCGGGATCTCCCAAGTATATGTATTCTTTCCGCTGAGATCTTTTTCCTCTGAAAAAAGGATCTCACCTTTTCCGGAAAGTGTAACTTTGATTTTTCCTTCTCCCCAGGTATCTGTAGTAAGCTCCAGGGTGGCACTCTTTAATGTTTCATCCGGAACCGCACGGATCTGCAGATCATATACATGTACTTCCGGCACTGTGTAAAGATATACGTCTCTGTAAATTCCGGAGAAACGGTAAAAATCCTGATCCTCACACCAGCTGCTTGCTGTCCATTTGAATACCTGGGCAGCCAGTTTGTTCTCTCCGTCTTTCAGATACTCTGTCAGTTCGAATTCTGATGGGGTAAAAGAGTCCTCGCTGTATCCCACAAAGCTTCCGTTGAGCCATAAAGCAAGTCCGCTCTCTGCTCCCTGGAATGAAATGAAAACTCTTTTTCCTTTCATGTTCTCCGGCACATAAAAATATTTCACATAGCTGGCTACCGGATTGAAACGCTCCGGGATCTGCCCCGGGTGAAGTTCCTCATGGCCTTCCCACGGATACTGGACATTGGCATACTGCGGAACATCGTATCCTTCCATCTGGATATGTGCAGGCACATAAATATCTTCCCAGTCTTTGCAGGAATAAGCCTCTGCCTCAAAGCCCCGGATCGTTCCTGCATAGTTCGGTGCATACTGGAATTTCCAGAGTCCGTTCATATCATAACGGTAAGAAGTCTCACCATCTTCTCTCTCTTCCTCAGAACGATAGTAAGTATGGTCAGAATGTGCCGCCATTCTTCCATCGCAGAAATACTGAGGATCTTTTACCAGTGAATAATCGAATTTTTTCATTGCTTCCTCCTGTTTTGATTTTTAATCAGTTCCTGTCGCTCTTTTTTTCTGTTGATGTAATGATGTTAGGGTCAAAAGTCTTTTGGACCTTTTGCCCCTGATATCATATAGTTATTATAGTATAATCCAGCAGATTATGGTATAATATGTTTCACCAAAATATATAACATTCAGAAACAGGTGAATACAATGTCAATTTATTTCAGAAATACCCCCGTCAGTGCTCCGTTTATCTTTGAATCTCTCGGCAACCACTGGAAGCAGGATACCGTACTCCGTCCGGGCGGATACCCTTACTATCATTATCTCCAGACAGAAAAAGGCTGCGGACGCATAGAAGTACATGGGGAAAATTATTCCCTTGGTGCCAATGAAGGGATTCTTATAGCCCCCAATGTTCCCCATTCCTATCACAGGGATTCCACCACATGGATCACCATGTTTGCCACATTTACAGGCACTCTGGCTGGAAGCATTCCTTCCATGACAGAGAATCACGATGTTATTCTTATTGAGAAAGAACAGGGAGCGCATATCCAGAAGCTGATCTCCAATGCTCTTCGTAAATACCACCAGCCCAGCCCGGATCTGAAATCTCTTTCCTCGGACTGCTACAGCCTTCTGCTGAATTTCTCGGACTGTGCAGCTTCCCCGAAGATCCAGGAGAATCCTCTTTATCAGAGATACGTAGTTCCTGTAATAAAAGAAATTGAAACGAACTATCAGCTGGAACTCACAGCTGCTGAGCTGAGCCAGAGCGTATTTGTTTCTCCGCAGTATCTTTCCAGGATTTTCCGCCGTTTTTTGGGATGTTCTGTATATGAATACGTTACCATGTACCGAATCAGCAGAGCCAGAGAGCTTCTTTTATCCAATCCGCACATGAAGATCCAGGATATTGCCGGAGCTGTGGGCTTCTCCGATGCCAGCCACTTTATTGCCATGTTCCGTAAGATCACAGGAATAACGCCTCTGGATTTCAGGAAGATGTATTAGTATCTTATACGATTGACATAAAAAATCCGGCGGGAAATCTCCATTGAGTTTAACTCATGAAATTTCCTGCCGGATTTTAATTTATCTCAGCTTTCGTAATACAGCTCAAGAATACGGTCAACTCTCTGACTGATCTCCAGATTCTTCAGAAGGTCGCTCCTGCTCATGATCTGGCTGTCCATCTTGCTGCGCTCCTTCTGCAACTGCTGAAGAAGTGCTGCTCTCCGGGAATCCCTGGCTTCCCTCTGTATCTTGTTCTGATTCATTCTTATCTCCCTGTACAGTCTCTGTTTTCACAGGTTCTGCTGTATTTTCTTTCTTTTCTGCTGCCTTCCGCTCCGCTTCATAGTCTTTCTCTATCCTGCGCTTCCTGGCTGCAGCACGTTTCCTTGTCATAATACATCTTACGGTAACGATCACTGTACATACAACGAAGAGTATGCCTGAAATGACCAGTGAAACATCAATTTCTGTTCCCGGAAAAAATATCTTATCTGTCCGGAACCACTGGATCACAGTTCTTCCCAGTCCATAACCAGCCAGATACCTCAGAAAAATCTCTCCCTGAAATACTTTTTTCCGAAGGTGCATTGTAAGTATCAGCAGCAGGAACAGACACCAGAGGCTCTCATAAAGGAACAGTGGCTGAACCAGGATGCAAGCTGAACCGCCCACAGTTTCCAGGTTCTCTCGCATCTTCGTTGTCACCTCACCGGCTCTCACCGCAGTCAGCGGAAGCTGCATGGAAAGGACATTATTTGCGTATTCTCCGAAAGATTCCCTGTTAAAGAAGCTTCCCCACTTTCCTATTATCTGTCCGATGAGTACTCCCATACATGCAATATCTGCCATCTGCCAGAAAGATTTCCGGCGGATATGGCAGTACACCGCACCTCCGATCACACCGCCTAACAGCGCCCCGTAGAACATCATTCCTCCGGAACGGACATTCAGAACCTGGCCCGGATCATTTTTATAAAGACTCCATGAAAAAGCCACATAAAGAAGCCTTGCTCCGATCACCCCTGTGATCAGTGTTATGATCGCCAGATCCAGGCATGCGTCTGCATCTTCATGGCTCCTTCGGGCTTCCAGCACTGCAAAAAAAATACCCAAAAGCATTCCTGCCGCGATCAGAATCCCATAAATCGTTATCTCGAATCCAAAAACCTCAAAAGATCTCGGCACATAATCCAAAACCAGCTTCAGTCCTGGAAACCGAATTGACATATCCATAAAATCACCTGTTTATTATACGTTGAAACGGAACAAGATCACATCTCCATCCTGAACAACATAGTCTTTTCCTTCCATGCGGACAAGACCTTTCTCTCTGGCTCCTGCGTAAGAACCACAATCCAGAAGATCCTGATAATTTACAACCTCGGCCTTGATGAATCCACGCTCAAAGTCTGTATGGATCTTACCGGCTGCCTGTGGCGCCTTTGTTCCGATCTTGATGGTCCATGCTCTTGTCTCATCCTCACCTGCTGTCAGGAAACTCATAAGGCCAAGAAGGTGATAGCTTGCGCGTACCAGCTTCTCAAGTCCGGACTCTGTAAGTCCAAGATCCTCAAGGAACATCTTTCTCTCGTCCTCATCAAGCTCGGAGATCTCTTCCTCGATCTGAGCACAGATCACAAATACCTCACTGTTCTGTCCTGCTGCATATTCGCGTACGGCCTGAACATGGCTGTTGTTCTCACCGTCATCTGCAATGTCATCCTCTGCAACATTTGCAGCATAGATCACAGGTTTCGCAGTAAGAAGGTTGTATGTTGCAAGCCATGCATCCTCATCCTCATTCTCTGTCTCAAGAGTAATGGCAAGATTTCCCTCCTCAAGGTGTGCTTTTACTCTCTCAAGGAATGTAAGCTCTTTGGCTGCTTCCTTATCCATACGTGCTGTCTTTGTAACTTTGGCAATTCTTCTCTCCAGGATCTCAAGATCTGAGAAAACAAGCTCCAAGTTGATCGTTTCAATATCGCGGAGCGGATCAATATTTCCGTCTACATGGACAACATTGGAGTCTTCGAAGCATCTTACAACATGAACGATGGCATCCACTTCACGGATGTTTGCAAGGAACTGGTTTCCAAGTCCTTCACCCTTGGATGCACCTTTTACAAGTCCTGCGATATCAACGAACTCGATAACTGCAGGTGTTACTTTCTTCGATTTATAGAAATCGCCAAGAAGGTTCAGTCTCTCATCCGGCACTGTTACAACGCCTACATTCGGGTCGATAGTACAGAACGGATAGTTCGCAGATTCTGCTCCGGCCTTTGTCAGTGAATTAAATAATGTACTTTTTCCTACGTTAGGAAGTCCTACAATTCCTAATTTCATTTCTCTGTATTTCTCCTTTAAATATATAGATTTTACGGTAATTACAGATACTTCTTGATCTCAGGTGGGCCATTTTCCGGGCCATTTTATGCTTCTTTAAAGTATCTGCTGTTTCCTGTATTTTTGTCTTTCTCATCTTACCATACACAGGTGGAATACGCAACCCACCGTACTTTCAGATTTTATACTGCTTTCGTCCGTCCAAAATCCCAGGCATAACACTGTCTGTGAGCAGGATCTGCTAATCTCTCGACATGATCATAAGCAGCTGACCGCTGTCATACGTGATTTCTGCCGTCTCCTCTGCGATTTCATTACTGACTGTAAGGCCGCTGTCCGCAACTGTAAGATGATATTTATTCAACGGATATTTAAATCCCTTCAAAGTCAGTCCGTCCACATCACCGCCAACAGTAAAAAACGAAACATATTTTCCAAACTGGGAATCCCGTTTCAGTACAGCTCCGCTTTCAGCCAGAGTTATGTAATTCCACTGATCCACAATGGAAATATGCACGCCTTTCTCTTTTCCCATGGAAAGCAGTCCCAGATTAGCCAGAACATGATCCAGTCTTGTCCCGGTCGCGCCGAAGATCAGTATGTCCCTGGCTCCTTTTTCTATGATGTGATTGACTGCAGACTGGGTATCGGAATCATCTTTCTCCGGACGAAGCCTGACGATCTCAAGATCTGAAAGACTTCTCATATAGGCTTCCCCTTCTTCAGAAAGACTGTCAAAATCTCCCACAGCAAGATCCGGTGTGATCTCCGGATTTCTCATAAACCACTCCATACCTTTATCTGCAGCTACCAGCTTCAGACTTTCTCTTCCGCTTTCTTTAATTCTTTTTTTCAAAAAACCGAGGGCAAAACCATCCTGGATATTGCCCCCGCTCATTATTATCGTATCAATCATTTTCAGTCCAGCTTTTCTTTGATATTGTGGATCTTTTCTGTGATATGTCTTACATTGGCTGCCACATCTCCCTTAAATACCCAGGAACCTGCAACCATAAAGTTGGCACCGGCACGCATAACCGTTTCAAGTGTATCATCATTGATACCACCGTCCACCTGAATATCAACATCCAGATTCTCTTCGTCAATAAGCTCTCGAAGCTCCTGGATCTTCTCTGTGCACTCATCCATGTATTTCTGTCCGCCGAATCCCGGCTGAACAGTCATCACAAGAACCATATCCACATCTTCGAGAAGATGGCTGATGTCATTTACCGGTGTGGATGGCTTAATGGAAACTGCTGCTTTCACTCCTGCTGCCTTGATCTGCTCCAGTGTACGTTCCAGATCCTCACAGGCCTCTGCATGAACTGTAATGGAATCTGCTCCACACTCTACAAAATCACGTATATATCTCTCCGGTTCTGTTACCATCAAATGTACGTCGAAAAACATGTTGGATTCTTTTCGGATTGATTTGATCACGGGCATTCCAAAGGATATGCTCGGAACAAAATCCCCATCCATAACATCAATATGCAGATATTCTACGCCTTCTTTTTCCAGAATTTTAATCTGTTCTCCCAGTCGGTTAAAATCTGCTGATAAAATCGACGGGCACAATCGGTATTCCATGACTCAGTATCTCCTTTTCTCTTTTAATTCCTGGTGCAGCTCCAGATAATCTTCATACCGGAGTCTGCTGATCTTATTGTTCTCAAGGGCTTCCTTTACGGCACATCCCGGTTCGTGTATATGACGACAGCCCTGGAAACGGCACTGATCTTCATATCTCCGGAACTCAGGAAAATATTCCTTCAGTTCCTGCTCCTCCATGTTCTCAATGTACAGGGAGGAAAATCCCGGCGTATCCACAAGAAATGTATCCTGCGCCACCGGTATGATCTGTGCATGACGGGTGGTGTGCTTACCACGTTTCAGCTTACGGCTGATCTCACCGGTCTCCATTTCCACCTCTTCCTGGAGAGAATTGGTAAGAGACGACTTGCCAACACCGGAAGGCCCTGCCACTACAGTCGTCTTGCCTTTCAGCACTTCTTCGATCTCGCCAAGGCCTTCGCCTTTCAGCGCACTTGACATGATCACCCGATAGCCGCAGCTCTGGTATGTCTCACAGAGAAATTCCAGTTCTTCCGCTGTTGCCAGATCTTTTTTATTAAAACAAATGACAGCCGGAACATCTTCCCGTTCCATCATGATCAGGAATCGATCCAGAAGCATGAAATTTGGCTTCGGGTTATCCATGGCAAAGATCACCAGTGCCTGATCCACATTGGCTACTGCCGGACGGATCAGGGAATTCTTACGTTTATGGATCTCTGTCACACTTCCTTCCAGCTCCTTTTCATCCAGAACTGTGATGTCCACATTATCACCAACCAGAGGTTTGAACTTGTCCTTTCGGAAAATCCCCTTGGCTCTGCATTCATATGTATTGCCGTCTTCTGCGTATACATAGTAGAATCCGGCAATACCTTTTATAATTTTTCCCTGCATATCACTCAGCTTTCTTAAATGTGACTGTGTAGGTTCCAAGCTGCTGATAGTTTCCGTTTACCTGCTCATATAGATAAATAGTACCGCTTGTCACACCTTCAGCACCGGAAATATCCAGCTGATATGGGAAAGTTATATTCTGTCCGTCAATAACTGTAGATGCCTTCGGCTCTCCATTTACATCCTGGATCAGTTCCAGACGGATGACTCCTCCGTTATATCCGGACGGAGTATCCAAAGTCTGCGTACATTTCCAACCGGTATTAGCATTATCTACAGTGCTTGTTGTGCTGTCTGCAGAAACTGTACTGTCTGTAGCGGCAGTACTATCTGCTGCTGTACTATCTGCAGATGCTGCACTATCCACGGCGGATGTGCTGTCTGCAGATGCTGTACTGTCTGCTGCCGGTGCCTGGTCTCCGGAGCTGACAGTAAGATAAATCGGCTGATCAGGATCTGCTGCTGAATAAGCCTCCGGATCCTGTGCGATAACAGTCCCTGCTGCCTCTGTACTCTGCTGCTCTGTGATCTGAATATCAATAAATTTACCTAAAGTGGTAAGTGCATCATCCTTGGTCATTCCAACAACACTTGGAACCTCTGCATTATCACCGTAGTCAACCCCACGGCTGACTGTCAGCGTTACGGAAGAACCGCTCTGCACAGATGTACCGGCTGCCGGCTCTACACTGTATACATATCCGGGATCCACAAGTGCATATCCATTATCATCCGTATCGCTGTACTCTTTCTGAACTGTTACCTGAAGCCCCAGATCTTCCAGTGTCTGCTGTGCATCAATACCTGTACGTCCATCCAGATCCGGAATTGTAACCTGCGCTGTTCCTGTACTTACCCAGTATTTTACAGTTGTATTCTGTGCAACCTGTGTTCCTGCTGCTGTCTCCTGACGTGAGATCTTGCCTTTCTCCTGATCAGAGGCCTCCTCACCAGCCATCTGCACGCCAAGGTGTGCCTCATTTGCAAGAGTTTTGGCCTCTTCCTCTGTCTTTCCTATAAGATCCGGAACAGTTGCCATTGCTGTGCTGGAAGTATCTTCTGTCTTTTCTTTCTGTGTATCGTTCGTCTTGCCAGTTGTTCCGAAAAGTCCTGCTGCACGTCCAAGTACAACAACCAGAACGATCAGAAGTACTGCACCGCCGATAAGAGCTGCGATCGTCAGACCTCTTCCGGAGCCATGTTCCTTTTTCTTTTCAGATTTCCGTCTGGATTTCGGCTTATAATCATCCTCTGCATCATCATAATCATTATCATCGTATTTCTCTTCTTCAAGAGCTTCGATCTCCTGCTTGAGACTCTGTTTCGGTGTATTCTTGATTTCACCAAGTTCTTCCTCTGAGATTACAACTGTCTTCGCATCATTGTCCACAGTTGTAAGCTTCACAAAATCTCCCTGCGGATCGATCAGAGAATGTTTCAGATCCGCGATCACATCTTCCATCCGGCTGTATCTGCGGTCAACACTCTTCTGCGTACATTTCAGAATGATCTGCTCCAGGCTGTACGGAAGATCTGGTGTGTAAACACTTGGCGGAACCATTTCTTCCTGAAGATGTTTAATAGCAATGGCAACGGTTGTATCCCCGTCAAAAGGAACTCTTCCCGTAACCATCTCATACAGTGTGATTCCCAGAGAATAGATGTCACTCTTCTCATCACTGTAGCCGCCTCTTACCTGCTCCGGTGAACTGTAATGAACAGATCCCATAACATTGGAGCTGATCGTATTGGATGAAGCTGCTCTGGCAATTCCGAAATCTGTAACCTTTACCTTTCCATCTGTGGAAATAATAATGTTCTGCGGTTTCACATCTCTGTGAACGATTCCATGGTTATGTGCTGCTTCCAGTCCCATTGACACCTGAATAGCAATACTTGTTGCTTCTTTAATAGAAAGTCTGCCTTTCTTGGAAATATATTCCTTCAGGGTGATTCCCTCTATCAGTTCCATGACAATGTAATAAACACCACCGTCATCACCTACGTCAAAAACATTGACAATATTCGGATGTGTAAGTCCGGCTGCTGCCTGGGCTTCACTTCTGAATTTCTTGATAAATGTAGTGTCCTCCCGAAACTCCGGTTTCAGGACTTTCACTGCCACAAAGCGGTTAAGCTTATGATCCATAGCCTTATAGACATCTGCCATTCCGCCAGTTCCGATTTTTCCTACGATCTCATAGCGTTCGGCTATGATCATTCCCGTCTTCAACATGTTTCCACCTCATTCGTGAATGGTTCTACCAGTACGATTGCAATATTATCCTTACCGCCATTCTGATTTGCTTCCCGAAGGAGCGCATTGCCCTTCTGATCAATATCTGCTTCCGGATCGGATACGATTTCCCGGATCTTGGAATCTTCCACCATATTGCTCAGCCCGTCCGAACACATCAGGATCGTACAGTCTTTCTCAAGTTTCAGATCAAAGAAATCAACATCCACCGTTTTCTCTGCGCCAAGTGCCCTTGTGATAATGTTCTTATCTGGATGATTGCGTGCTTCTTCCTCACTGATCTCACCCATTCTGACCATCTCCTGAACCAGGGAATGATCCCTGGTGATCTGCTGTATTCCGTCACTGATCACATACAAACGGCTGTCGCCAACATTGGCAACATAGGCATACTGATCTACAATAGTAGCTACCACCATAGTGGTTCCCATACCCCGGAGGTTCGCATCCTCCTGTGCACGGTTTCTGATTTCCGTATTGGCAGCTTCAATGGCATGACGAATGACCTTTACAGGATTGTAATCCGCATCTTCACGGATTTTATCCACAAGGATCCGAACTGCATGTGAGGATGCATAGTCACCGGCGTTATGACCTCCCATTCCGTCTGCGACTGTGAAAAGGTTAGGCAGATTTCCTACCGGGTCTTCGGACACAAATACGTAGTCCTGATTCATCTTCCGCTTCTGCCCTACATCAGTAGCTGAGTATATCCTCATGTCACTTCTCGCTTTCTGTTTTTTCCATGTAACTTTTTCTTAGCTGTCCACAGGCACCATCTATATCGCTGCCCATTTCCCTTCTAATAGTAACATTAATTCCGTATTTTTCAAGTTTTATTTTGAAATTCTCAACAGCCTGTCGAGTAGAACGGACATAAGACCGTTCTTTGATAGGGTTTACCGGAATCAGATTTACATGGCAGTTGATCCCGCGGATACGTCCAGCAAGCTGTTTTGCATCTGCCTCGCCGTCATTTACCCCGGCCACAAGGCTGTATTCAAAAGTAATTCTGCGTCCTGTTTTGTCAAAATAATTCCGGCAGGCATTAAGAACTTCATCCATGGAATATTTATTTGCTATCGGCATCAGCTCCTGGCGTTTTTCATCATTTGGTGCATGAAGTGAAAGTGCCAGTGTGATCTGAAGCTTCTCTTCTGCAAGATCATACATCTTCGGCACGATACCGCAGGTTGAAACAGTGACATTTCTCTGGCTGATACCAAGTCCGTTCTCATCTGTCAGGATCTTTATGAAACGGATCAGATTATCATAATTATCCATCGGTTCACCGGTTCCCATCACCACTACATTGGCAACGCGTTCCCCTGTATCTGCCTGTATCCTGTAGATCTGATCCAACATCTCAGACGGTTTCAGGCATCTGGTAAGCCCTCCGATGGTGGAGGCGCAGAACCGGCAGCCCATACGGCAACCAACCTGTGAGGAAATGCACACCGAATTTCCATGATGATATCTCATAAGAACACTCTCGATCACATTTCCATCTTCCAGCTGAAACAGATACTTTCTTGTTTCGTCAATTTTCGATATCCTTACATCAGCCTGGGTCAGAGCTGTGATCGGATAGACCGAAAGCTTTTCCCGAAGGCTTTTGGAAAGATTCGTCATTTCATCCCAGGAGGTGACAAGCTGCTGATGCAGCCATGCGTAGATCTGTTTTGCCCGGAAAGGCTTCTCACCGATCTCGGTCATCAGATTTTTCAGTTCCTCCAGTGTCATGGATTTTATATCTGTCATTTTCTGTTATTTCCTTCTGAATCTGGCAATGAAGAAGCCATCCGTCTTATGTATTCCCGGAAGGAGCTGCAGATAACCAAGTTTGGTTGACTTGCAGTGAAGTTCCTCCGGAAGATACTTATCCAGGCTTTCCAGCCTGTACGGGTAATTCTTCAGAAACCATAATACGTTTTCTTCGTTCTCTTCTCTTGCAATGGTACAGGTGCTGAATACCAGCGTTCCATCCGGCTTCACATACTTCGCAGCCTTATCCAGGATCTTTCTCTGAAGCATAACGATCTCTTCCTGTTTCTGTGGGGTTGCTCTGTATTTGATCTCTGGCTTCTTGCCGATCACACCATATCCGGAACACGGAACATCTGCGATCACAATGTCTGCTTTCTCCTCAGAATCCGGATCATAGATGGTTGCATCCTGTACCTTTGATTCTACATTGATCACGCCTGTCCTCTGGATATTTTCTTCGATAAGATCAGCCTTATACTGACTTACATCCCTGGCTTCCACATTTCCATAATCGCCCATCTTATCAGCTGCATGGATACTCTTTCCTCCAGGTGCCGCACACATATCAATAATGTAGTCACCTTTTTTCGGGCTGGCTACCTCTGCCACCATCATGGAACTTACGTCCTGCACAAGGATCTGTCCCTGAAGAAAAGCATCCAGCGTCAGAATATGATTATAATCTGAGATTTTCAGTGCATACGGCAGATACGGTGCCTGTTCCACAGTAACTCCCTGTGAACGAAGGCTTGTAACAATTGCTTTTTTTGATGCCTTATGTGTACGGCAACGCACAGTAAGCGGTCTTTCTGTGAGAAAATCTTCCAGGATCTTTTCCGTAGTCTTCACACCATAGGCTGTGATCCATTTGTTCACCAGATATTCCGGCATGGAATACTTTACTGAAAGATAGCGTACCTCATTTTCCTCCCTGGGAGGAAGTTCCAGGTTCTTTAACTCCCTTGCGATCGTGCGGAGAACACCATTTACAAAAGGTTTCAGATTATAGAAGCCTTTCCGCTGGGCAAGCTTCACAGCTTCATTGCATACAGCACTGTCCGGAACGCTGTCCATAAATTTCAGCTGATACACACCACTTCGGAGTATTTCCCTGATCTGCGGTTTCATCTTGTTTACAGGAACCTTTGAAAAAGAATCGATCACATAATCAATATATATCCGATACTCCAGAGTTCCCTCACACACTCTTGTAATAAAGCTTCGTTCCTGTTTCGGAAGAAACTGGTATTTGGAAAGGGCATTACGGATAGCAATATGGCTGTGCTCCCCCTCCTCCTCAATCTGTAACAGGATCTCAAGGATCAGTTCTCTTGTATTCACTCCGCTGCTAATCACGGTCTCTACCTCCTGCAAGGATAATCAGTCTCAGAAGCTGAAGGATGGATGATGCAAGAGCTGCCACATAAGTAAGTGCAGCTGCTGTCAGCACCTTTCGTGCTCCTTTTTTCTCGTCAGTTCCTAAAATACCGGTAGTCTCCAGCATTGTAAGTGCTCTGGAGGATGCATTGATCTCAACCGGAAGAGTCACAAGCTGGAAAAGTACTGCAAGTGAAAACAATGCAATTCCAAGCGTAACCAGCGGATGAATGGAAAAGATCAGTCCGGCAATAAACAGCGGCCATGAAAGCTGTGAACCGATATTCGCAGCCGGCACGATCGCAGAACGGATATTCAAAGGTGCATAATTAGTTGCATCCTGGATTGCATGTCCGCACTCATGTGCTGCCACGCCAACTGCTGCCAGAGAGTTTCTTCCATAAATATCCTCAGAAAGCGAAACTGTTTTCGTCCGTGGATCATAATGGTCTGTCAGACTTCCTCTGATGGGAACAACCTGCACATCTGTGATCCCTGCTGCTCTGAGGATTCTCTGTGCCGCCTCTGCACCGGTGATCCCGGAATGATTCCGGACCTTCCTGTATACTGCAAAAGTACTTTTAAGCTTCGCAGATGCTGCAAGGGAAAGAATCATCCCAATTACAAGCAGGATCACGGTAGGATCCAGACCATAGCCATAATAACCATATCCGTACATCATTCATCACTCCCTGGAATCTGTAAACATGTCTCCTGGTTTCAACTGACATCCGCGCAGAAAAGCATCTGCCTCCATACGTTTCTTGCCTTCCAACTGTACTTCGCGAAGTACCAGTACATCCTGCCCACAGGCTACGTGGATGCCTTCTTTATCTGCGCTCATAACTGTCCCCGGTATCTCCTTAACCTCTGCTTTCTCAACGGAACTTCTCCATACTTTAAGAGTTTTTCCATTGATAAAAGTAAATGCACTTGGCCATGGATTTAAGCCACGCACAAGACGTTCCAGTTCCCCTGCACTTTTTGAAAAATCAAGAAGTCCCATTTTCTTTGAGATCATAGCTGCATACGGTGTCGGACTCTCCTCCGGCTGTTTCTCATATACAGCTGTTCCGTCAAAAATAGTCGGCAGCGTCTGGATCAGAAGCTCTGCTCCTGCCTCTGCCAGCTTGTCAAAAAGACTTCCTCCTGTCTCATCTTTTGCAAGAGGAACCACGATCCTGGAGATCATATCACCGGTATCCAGGCCGGTTCCCATCTGCATGATCGTAACGCCGGATTCTTTTTCCCCGTCAATAACTGCCTGCTGGATTGGTGCCGCTCCGCGGTATTTCGGAAGTAAGGATGCATGGATATTGATACATCCGAATTTCGGCATCTCCAGGATACTCTTCGGTATGATCTGTCCAAAAGCTGCCACAACAATGATATCAGGTGCAATCTCTGCAAGTTTTTCCACAAATTCCGGATCTCGCACCTTTACAGGCTGCAGGACCGGAATGTCATGTTTCAGTGCTTCTTCTTTTACAGGGGTAGGCATCATGGTCTTGCCTCTGCCCTTAGGCTTATCCGGCTGTGTGATCACAGCCTCAACCTCATATCCGTTCTTCACCAGTGCAGCAAGAGGTGCAACTGCAAAGTCCGGAGTTCCCATATAAACAATTTTCATATTATCCCGCCTTTAGTCTTCTTCGTCGTAGTCGTAAGTTACCTTGTGAAGTTCTCCCTCTACAAGTTCTGTGTACATTTTTCCATCCAGATGGTCGATCTCGTGACAGAATGCTCTGGCCAGAAGCTCCTCACCTTCATAGATCACTTCATTCATGTTTACGTCAAGTGCTTTTACTTTCACGTAATTCGGCCGTGTTACCTGTCCTGCCATTCCCGGAACACTTAAGCAGCCCTCATCACCGGTCTGCTCACCGCCTGTCTCAAGGATCTCCGGGTTGATAAGAACGATCGGACCTTCTCCAACGTCGATCACAACGATACGTTTCAGGATTCCGACCTGCGGTGCTGCAAGTCCTACACCCATTGCATCATACATCGTATCCAGCATATCTGTGATCAGCTCACTGATTCTTGGTGTCATCTGCTCTACAGGACGTGATTTTTTTGTCAGTACAGGATCTCCCTGTACTCTGATAGTTCTAAGCGCCATTTTTTCTCTTCTCCTTTTCATTTCAGCTGATAAGGTCAGCCGGTGGCCTGTCTTATCAGCTCATGTCAAATTGTATGTATATTTTCCGGAAACCGGAATTTATCTCTATATACTGCTCAAGTTTCTCCCTCACTGCTGTAAGGAAAGCCATATCTACGTGTTTCAGATGGAGCACCTGGCGGTATACATCCTTCACTTTTCCTACAGATGCCGCTGCAGGACCAATCATGTGAAGTTCCTCTTTCGGACTTACCCTGCGGATAAAAACTTCTATATAATACATGGCTTTTTTCAGAAGTTCTTCATCCTGGCAGGCGCCAAAAACTGTCATCATATGTGCTGCGGGCGGATAATCCATCAGCATCCGGTAGCTCATTTCTTCTTTATAAAATTTGCCGTAATCCTGAGTCGCTGCTGCCTGAATACTGTAGTGCTCCGGCTGATATGTCTGGATCACAGCACGTCCTGGCTTCGCTCCGCGGCCTGCACGTCCAACAGCCTGGGTCAGTAGCTGAAACGTCCTCTCTCCGCAGTGATAATCATCCATATTCAGGGAAAGATCTGCTGCGATCACTCCAACCAGTGTCACATCCGGAAAGTCATGTCCTTTGACGATCATCTGCGTTCCCACCAGAATATCCGCTTCATGCCGTGAAAAAGAAGCCAGGATCTTTTCATAACTGTCCTTTGTCCTTGTGGTATCAAAATCCATTCGAAGGACTCTTGCCTCCGGAAAATCCTTCTCAAGAACTTTCTCGATCTGCTGGGTTCCTGCCTTAAATCCTCCGATGTGAGGGGATCCGCAGGAAGGACAGACCTGTGGCTTCACCGTCTCATAACCGCAGTAATGACAGATCAGACGGCTGCCATTATGCTCACTTAAAGACACATCGCAATGCGGACATTTCATCACATGGCCACAGGCACGGCAGGAAACAAATCCCGCATACCCTCTTCTGTTGAGAAAAAGCATGGTCTGTTCTTTCTTCCGGAGAGTTTCACTTAAAGAAGTTTTCAGTTCTGTACTCAGAACAGAACGATTTCCTTTCTTTAATTCTTCCCTCAAATCCACGATTGATACCTGTGGAAGAGGCCTTTCTTCATAACGGGCATTCAGTTTCACCAGAAGATACTCCCCGCTTTCTGCACGGCTGTAAGCAGAAAGTGATGGTGTAGCTGATCCCATCACCACATTTGCATGCTCCATCCGGGCCCTCTGGATGGCGGTTTCTCTTGCATGATACCGTGGCGTATTCTCACTTTTATAAGTAGGTTCATGCTCCTCATCGATCACGATCAGCCCCAGATTGAAAAATGGTGTAAAAAGTGCAGATCTTGGTCCTACCATCACCTGCACTTCACCACGTTTCGCTCTTTTGAACTGATCATAACGCTCTCCCTGGGAAAGTCTGGAATTTAAGACTGACACCTTGTCTCCGAACATGGCATAAAATCGCCGCACAGTCTGATAGGTGAGGGCGATTTCCGGTATCAGGACAATGGCCTGTTTTCCTTCCTCTATAACCTGCTGGATCAGGCGCATGTACACCTGAGTCTTGCCACTTCCTGTAACTCCGAAAAGTAAGGTCGGACGCGGTTCCGGCTTCTGCCATTCCTGAAAGATCTGTTCTGCCGCAGCCTGCTGTTCCTCATTCAGACAAAGCTCCCTGTCTTCTTTTACCAGATCAGCCTGATCAGGGATCCTGTACATTTCCTGGCTCTCAAGACGGATCATACCTTTCTTTTCAAAAAAATCAAGAACAGATACATTTGCCCCAAGTTCTTTCGAGGCATAAGTGTACTCCAGGCTTCCGGATTCCAGTATTGCCCGCAGAAAACGTTCTCTTGCCCTGAAACGGCTGCCGGAAAGTTCTGCCAGAAGCTCTTCTGCCACATTCCTGTCACCCTGGAAGAAAATAAGACGTTTTTCCTTCGCGCGGACTTTGTCTTTTACAGGAAGTACAGTCTTAAGGGCCTGGATCATGGTAGATCCATATGTTTCCTTCATCCAGGCAGCCAGAGCGATAAGACGTGATTCTGTTGTCTCATCATCTGTGGACACACCCTGGATTTCCTTAATCCTGGCTGTATCATATTTAGCTTTACCGGTTACTCCGATCACGTATCCTTTCCGGAGCGTGTTGCCCTTCCCAAAAGGAACGGTTACAACAACACCCGGATTTATCTCCTGTTCCATTTCAGGCGGGATCCGATACTGGAAATCCCGGTCAACTTTCTCATGCGAAATATCAATGATTACATCTGCATAGGTCATGCGTTTACGCTTTCCTGTCTTCTTCCAGAATTTCCTGGATCAGCACGCGCTCATCCATCGGATATTTTTTGCCCTTGATCTCCTGATAATCTTCGTGTCCTTTTCCTGCCAGGACAATGATATCTCCTGGCTCACCATGATGGATCGCATAGGCGATCGCCTCTTTACGATCCGGGATCTCCACGAATTTACCATCTGTCTTGGCCATTCCCACTTTAATATCGTCGATAATAGCCTGCGGCTCCTCATCTCGCGGGTTATCAGAAGTAATGATGGTAAGGTCTGCCATTTTTCCGGAAACCTCGCCCATTTCATAACGACGGAGTTTGGAACGGTTTCCTCCGCAGCCGAACAGGCATACCAGTCTGTGAGGATTATATTCTTTCAAGGTGCCAAGAAGGCTCTCAAGTGCCATTGCATTGTGTGCATAATCGATCATCAGAGTGAACTCATCAGATACCTTGATCATCTCAATACGCCCTTTGACTCTGGCTACCTTGAGGGCTTTGATGATGTTCTCCTCAGATACCCTGAAATGGCGGCAGATGGCAATGGCTGTCAGGGAATTGTAGATACTGAACTTACCTGGAATGTCGATCTCTACAGGGAAGTCGAGAAGGCCTTTTACATGGTAGGAAATTCCCAGATATCCCTTTCTTCCTATGAGTTTCGCATCCTCAGCACAAAGATCTGCTTTTTCGGAAAAGCCGTATGTTTCAAGCTCGCAGGTATGTCCTTCGATAATCTTCTCAAAATGCTCATCATCTCTGTTCACGATGCCTACCTTACACTGTTTGAGAAGCATGGATTTACAGTGAAGATAATCATCAAAATCCTTATGCTCATTTGGTCCGATATGGTCTGGCTCGATATTTGTAAAAATACCGAAATCAAAGATAAATCCCTGTGTTCTGTGAAGCATCAGTCCCTGCGAAGATACTTCCATAACAACAGCATCGCAGCCTGCTTCTACCATATCATGAAAATATTTCTGCACCATGTAGGATTCCGGTGTTGTGTTAGCTGCTGGAATATGCTTCTCACCGATGATCGCCTCAATAGTTCCGATCAGGCCAACCTTATATCCTGCATTCTCAAGAATAGATTTCACCATGTATGTTGTTGTTGTTTTTCCCTTGGTTCCTGTGATTCCGATAGTTTTCAGCTTCCCGGCCGGATGTCCGAACCATGCTGCGGAAATAAATGCCATTGCATAACGTGTGTCCTCTACCTGGATCACAGTTACATCAGCAGGAGCTTCTACCGATTCCTCCACGATAAGAGTTTTGGCTCCTTTGGCAATCACATCCGGTACGAATTTATGTCCGTCTACAACAGCACCTCTGATACAGATAAAAAGGCTTCCTTCATCTACTTTACGGGAGTCATAAACAACAGAAGTTACCTCCTGCTCTGTGCTTCCCTGAAGACGTTTGTATTCAAGATGTTCCAATAAGGATAAAAGTTTCATTTCTTCTCCTCCATTTTCCCCTTTTTCTGCCTGTCTCTGTGACGGCGGAAAGCGGGAAGATATGCTGGTTTTTGATTTATATACATACCATATAGAATAGCACACCTCCCCCCTGTTTTCAACGTTTCTTTCTGCCAGGAATGGCCTATCCACAGCATTTCACGGAATCTTCACTTCTTTCGGAATATTTCTGATTTAATGATCTTTTTCGTGAATATCCCGATACTTTCTGTGAAGCCAGAAAGCACCAAGCATAGTCAGTCCTGCTGCAAGCATCATCAGAATAAAAAACTCTGATTTTGTATTATCGCCTGTTTTGGGTTGAGAAGACGCACTTCGAGCCTGGGATCCGCTCTGAATGGCTGCATTATTCTGTTCTTCTGAAACTCTTTCCATCTGAGGCTGTTCCTGCTGCGGATCTGTCGGTGCTGCTGTCATAACTGCGTTTTTCACTGTAACCTGTGCAGCCGCTTCCACGATCCGATCCCCTGTTTCCTGGCTCGTGACTGTTACCTGATTCAGCAGCTTCTGGTTCACAGTTTTTTCCGGGATCTTCACAACAGCCCGAAGGGATACAGCTTCTCCAGGTGAGATCTGTGAGATCAGAGCTTTTGTTTTTGTGCGGTTCAAGGTGATCCCCTTCTGCTCCACAAACTGAGCCTGAATCCCTTCTGCCTGGAAACGCTCGGTTCCTACAACTGAGTGAAGTGTTTTTTCTCCGGTGTTGACAATACAAATCTGGTAAGTTACGTTTTCACCTGGTTCTGCTTTTTCTCTGTCTGCTGTTTTCTTTACTGTAAAATCAGCTTTCAGTGCCTGAAGTTCATCTGTAACCGATGCAGTTCTTGTAATGGTTGCATCCGGTTTTTCTTTTATGGTGGCAATTGCTTCTATCTTATGTTCCAGTGGTTTCTCCTGTTCATTTACCAACGGTGCCAGAACATACAGAATTCTGCTCTCACCGGCCTTTAATGTGAAAACCTCTGCCTTGGCTCCTTCTGCCTGGAAATTGCCAGAACTTAAACCCTCCCCGTTCTCCCAACGCTGGATGATCTTCGGGCAGGAAAACATGCTGGTAAGATGAATATCTGTGAGTTCCAGTTTCCCTGTATTAATCAGGTCGATCCTGTATCGGATAGTCTTTCCGGCTTTCATTTCTTTTGTTTCGGATGTCACTGTCAGATTCATGTCCTCCTGTGCTGCTTCCACATCCAAAGATGGTGAAATTCCTTCTGCCAGGATTTGTGTCTCCTCATTTTCTTCCATAAGAAGAAAAGTTCCTGCACTGTTTCGGTCTTTCTTCAGAGGTTCATCCTGAACAAGACTGTAGCTGGACGCCTCTGCCGGGTAACGATATTCTTCCCGTAAAGTCAGCGGAATGCGCAGAGAAAGCGTTTCCTCCGGCATATTTTCCGTGTTTATCTTATATTCCAGTTTGATGATTTCTATACTTTTTCCTTTTTGATTCTTTATGGTGATTGGTGTAACAGATATGTCTCCCGGAATCTCTGAGATTTCCGGAGAAAAATATTCTGAAATGTATGTAATAAGTGTAAGGCCTTGCTGCACTGCCGACGGAACTGGTGTTTCTTCTGGAATTGGAGTTTCTTCCGGAGCTATATTAGGAATTTTTCCTTCTGATGGTTCTGCGTATGCAAGTTGTTCACATTCTGCTTCTTCTACATCTTCTCCACCGGTCGTCTCTCCCTCCTGTGAGCCCGCACCCGTTTCCTCCTGCTCTTCATTCTCCTGCTGTACTGTTTTCCCGGATGCCAGCTCCTCCACGTACTCATATTCACCCTTCCTTTCCTGATCTTTGTCTGCATATTCATAATTTATATTTTCATGTTCAAAATTACTCTGTTCTTCTGTAACGTCTGGTTTTCCCCTGGAATTTTCCTGATCCTGAACAGTATTTTCCACGGTTTCTTCTCTCTGCGCCATCCAGCTTCCGAGCCCTTCCACCTGGATCTGCAGTTCTGCTTTTCCATTCTCTCTGTCTGTCCAGTTTCCGGTCTGAGCAATTGAAATATTTGTATCTGCCAGATCTGCACTTTTTACAGTCTCCGGCCGAAATCCTCCACTTAATACAGCCCCTGCAGCTGCAGCGGCGATCCCGGTTCTCCGTATCCGTCTCCATATTCTGTGTTTCATAAAAATTCTCCCATCTCTGCTTCATAGCATGATATCTGCGGATTGCTCTGATTTATACAGATTTCGCAATCCTCATAACATTTTTACACATGGTTTCCATATCACAGCTTACTTTTCCACATACAAAGGCATCCCTCCCTGAAAAAACGGTGTATAACCACCAGTGATCCTGTTAATTTGTAAATAAAGTGAATTTCTGCATCGAACTGATGCTTGAATATTTCCCGCAGAACGCGGAAATAAGACTCTTTTAATGTAGCATATTCTCCGATATCATGCAACTACATATAAAAAATACAAAGTTTGTTTAAACTTTCTTTATAAATTTTCGATTTCTTTTAGATTACCGACATATTTTAAACATATTTCATCTATATAATAGACCTTGGATAGATGAAAAACCACTCTCTATCTCCCCCCTCAAAAAAATAGTGGGAAATAAGCCGTCTGAGAAATCAGGCGGTTTTTCCTTTGTCCCGCATTACTGTCTGACATACGGCATATTCAGCCAAAATTGTATTGCATTTCCCACATTGGTCTTTTATAATAAAATATAATGACATCAGGGGCAAAGAACCTTTTTATCCCTGATCTGATAGCAGCGGCTTGCTCCGCAGCAGTTCAATTTTAAAGAGAAATGAGGTATTTCCTATGAGCGAAAAAACCGTAGTAGTTGCATTAGGCCACCGAGCACTTGGTACCACACTTCCTGAGCAGAAAATCGCCACACGTCTTGCAGCGAAAGCAATCGCAGACCTGGTTGAAGAGGGAACACGCGTAGTAATTTCCCACAGCAACGGTCCGCAGGTAGGGATGATCCACACCGCAATGAATGAATTCGGCAAGGCACATCCTGATTATACATTTGCACCAATGTCTGTCTGCTCTGCCATGAGCCAGGGTTACATCGGCTATGACCTTCAGAACGCTATTCGTGCGGAACTGATTTCCAGAGGAATTTTCAAACCGGTAAGCACAGTCCTTACACAGGTTGTCATCGATCCATATGATGAAGCATTTGCTGAACCCGAGAAGATCATCGGCCGTGTTCTTAATGCAGAAGAAGCTGAAGCAGAAGAAGAGAAAGGTAACTTTGTCACAAAAGTTGACGAAGGACAGTACAGGCGAATCCTTGCAGCTCCTAAGCCACAGAAGATCGTTGAGATCGAAACAGTGAAAGTTCTTTCCCAGGCTGAGCAGATCGTTATCGCAGCAGGTGGTGGCGGAATCCCGGTTCTTGAGCAGGGCACGCAGCTGAACGGTGCCAGCGCCATCATTGAGAAAGACCGCGCAGCAGGACTTCTTGCAGAGGAACTGAATGCTGATACACTCATGATCCTCACAAGTGTTGAGAAAGTAAGCCTTGACCACGAGACCGACCACGAGACTTATCTGGACATCATCTCCACAGATGACGCGAAGAAATATATTGCAGACGATCAGTTTGCACCAGGCTCCATGCTTCCAAAAATCGAAGCAGGTGTTTCTTTCGTTGAGAAAGGAACCGGACGCCGTACCATCATCACAGATATGGCTCATGCAAAAGATGGCTACTGTGAGAAGACAGGAACTATCATTAAATAAATATCTGAATATATGTAAATCCCATGCTCTGATTCATAATGAAACCGAACATGGGATTTTTTCATATCTGTATATTACATAGATTTTCTCTCAGCGATCTCCGCCATCTTCGCCTCATTCAGACGTGTATCACCATGCACACGGCTGTAGGAAAGATATCCATTCATACGGTCGATCTTAGTCAGGTTTCTGGAACCGCACACAGGGCATACGTCCATCTCAAGCTCCTCGTGACCGCAGTCATCACAGTATGCAAGAGAAAGGTTTACACCTTCATAATATCCCAGATCCATGGCTCTTCTGATCAGAGTACGGATTGCTTCTTTATTATAGCCGATCGGATAACGTACATACTGGATCTTTCCACCGTTGCAAAGCTCCCAGAAACGTCCCTCCAGATCCTGTTTCTCGATGGGAGTCACATCCTCTGTTACATGGCAGTGGAAGCTGTTGCTCACATACGGTCTGTCAGAAACACCCTCGATAATTCCGTACATCTTACGGAACTGCTCTACCTGCAGACCGCAAAGGCTCTCAGCCGGTGTTCCGTAAATCGCATAAAGATAGCCATCCTCTTTCTTGTACTGGTTTACTTTATCATTGATATATCTAAGAACTTCCAATGCAAACTCACCATCTTCTGCAATAGATTTACCATTATAGAGCTCCTGCAGCTCATTCAGTGCTGTGATACCGAAAGAAGCTGTCATCGGCTTCAGGATCTTGCCGATCTTTTCGTTTGGTTTCAGATGTCCCCCGTAGAAACCACCCTCACAGTAAGCAAGCGGGTTAGTGGACGCACGCATCTGTCCCAGATACTCATAGGTACGAATATGCAGATTACGAATCATTTCAAGATAGAAATCCAGAACCTCATAGAAGTCTCTGCTCTCCGCTCTTGCTTTCGCAAGGATCATCGGCAGATGAAGACTTACTGCACCAATGTTAAAACGTCCTACAAAAACAGGTGTATCGTTCTCATCAGCCGGCTCCATACCTCCGCGCTCATACCATGGACTTAAGAAAGCACGGCATCCCATAGGGCTGATAACTTTCTTATATTTCTTGTACATGCTGGAGATGTATCCAGCTCCTGACATGGAAAGCCAGTCCGGATACATGGTCTTGGAAGAACACTCCACACCAGCCTCAAAAATATCCTCGCAGCATTTTCCAGGGCCGTGGATCTCTTTATCATAGAGGAAAACAATCTTGGGGAAAAGCACTGGTTTCTTATGTCCCGCCTTGCCCTGGCCACCCTGATGGACTTTCAGAAGAGAAATGGTACACATCTTCTCAAACTGCTCAGTTCCAAGTCCCAGAGTCACTGTAACGAACGGATAATCGCCTCTGGAAGAACCAACAGTATTCAGCTTGTACTCAATTCCCTGCCAGCCCTGATCATACTCTCTGCGTACCTTGTCCAGTGCATACTCGATTGCTTTTTCTTCGCGGCCTTTCCAACTCTCATCGGAGTATTTCATAAATTCGGAAATATATTTGTCATAGCTCTTCTTGGCATACGGTGCCAGGATCTTATCCACCTCCGGCACTGTAAATCCGCCGTACTGCTGTGCAGCTGTGCTGAGAATGATATCACCCATAACATCAAAAGCAGTATCCAGAGTCTTCGGCTCGTTATACCAGACATTACCCATCTCAAAACCACCGCGCAGAACAGCTGCCACATCAAAAAGACAGCAGTTCATGGTATCCAGACGTGCAGACTGGTCATGAATATAAATATATCCGTCCTTACATGCCTGAAGCTCATTGCGGTTCATAAAGAATTTACGGTAAAGCTCCTTATTCAGCTCATTGAAGATCAGGCTTCGCTTGGTAGCTACAAGTGCGCTGTCTGTATTGGCATTGCTCTTATCTCCAATGTAGCGGATCGCCTGGCTCTTGGTATAGACATCATCCATCATATGAATAAAATCCAGCTTGTAATTACGGTAATCACGGTAGCTCTTGGCTACAGCCGGATTCACACGTTCCAGGGCACCCTCAACGATATTGTGCATCTCCTGGATCTCGATCTCATTTTTTCCAAGGGAATCCGCATGCTCCTGGGCAAAACGGCAGATAAAATCCTTCTCCTCGTCTGAAAAAGTATAAAGAATACGCTCTGCTGATTTGTTCACGGCAGCCACGATCTTCAGAGGATTGAACTCCTCTCTTGTTCCGTCTTTCTTAATCACATATAACATAGCTCATCTCTCCCAAATACTATATATAGTACTATAGTTCTCTATATCTTGATTTTTTTCTATATATTGTGCTAGGCATGAGTATACCACAGCTGGGAGCAAAAGAAAAGGGCTATTTCTGTATACAAGAAAATACAGACTCTTAGTACTGTCTGATCTTGCTGCGGAAATATTCTTACAAATTCGTCCCAATCCAATCCATAATAGTATCCAACACCCCAGGTATTGCGCAAAGCAGGCCGATGATCAGCCATATGATCCAGCCTTTTCCGCCGGATTTTTCCTTCTGGGCAGACTGGGTTTTTCCCTGGTTTAAAATTCCCCTCTGATTTACTGTTCTTCCCCGATTTACTGTTCTTCCCTGATTTGTGGTTCTTCCCTTATCCAAAGTTCCTGTCTGTTTCATCACCGGATTTTTTCCTGCGGACTGCTGTCTCTGTTCCTGCATTCTGCCCCGGCTTGTTCCTGTTCCGGATCCATGCCCGGCATTTCTATCTGCTGTACCATATCCACGCATCATCTCCCGCACTTTCGCAGAAGCATGTTTATAATGTACCTCCCGGGGCTCATTAAGATGATAAAGCACATCATCATTTCTGTATGGCATTCCGCAAAGGGAACACCGCCCATTCACAACCTTCCCTCCGCAAACCTGACATTTTTCGGCCATAAACTCCCTCCATCCAATCCGAGCAGGCGGATAAAAATATTCGCTGCCTGATCCGGTTAAAATAAATTCTTTCATTTTTCTTTCAGTATATCACACCCTGACTTTGATACACAGTCTTTTCCTGGCTTAAGCAGCAATAATTTTCCCCGTTACTGTTTCGCCCACAGCCGCCAGTTTTCCTGTTCAAAACCTGCTTCTCCATGACTTCCCCTTATTGCCACCCCACCCATTTTCTGCTATAATACCACACAGAGCAATTATAGCACTCCCAGAAATTACTGCATCAAGTTCAGCTGTGCAGAACATGAATCGCTGGAATTGCTATAAGTCCAAAAATCATCAGGAGGAGCCGATAATGAATACAATCACAATCCCCGCAACCTATCATGCAGACCTGAACCTCCATGACACACAGATTGCGATCAAAACTGTAAAAGATTTCTTTCAGCAGACACTCTCCCAGAAGCTCAATCTTCTCCGAGTATCTGCCCCGACTTTCGTAGCACCGGAGTCCGGTCTTAACGATAACCTGAACGGTGTGGAGCGTCCGGTAAGTTTTGATATCAAAGCCATAGAAGGCAGCAATGCCGAGATCGTACACTCCCTGGCTAAATGGAAACGCTACGCACTGAAGAAATACGGTTTTTCTCACGGAGAGGGACTTTATACAGATATGGTAGCTATCCGCCGCGACGAAGACCTCGACAATATCCACTCTGTTTACGTGGATCAGTGGGACTGGGAAAAGATCATCTCCCAGGAAGAACGTACCGTAGAAACTCTTAAAGAAACTGTACGCACCATCTACAAAGTACTTCGTAAGACCGAAAAATATATGGCAGTACAATACGACTACATCGAAGAAATCCTTCCGAAAGATATCTTCTTTATCACAACCCAGGAACTTCTCGACATGTATCCGGACTGCACGCCAAAAGAACGCGAGTACAGGATCACCCGCGAAAAAGGTGCTGTATTCCTTATGAAAGTCGGCAAAACCCTCACAAACGGAGAGCGTCACGACGGACGCGCCCCGGACTATGATGACTGGGAACTGAATGGCGATATCCTGGTATATTATCCTGTACTTGACATTGCACTGGAGCTTTCCTCCATGGGAATCCGCGTTGATGAGGTCGCACTTGACCGTCAGCTTACAGAGGCAGGATGTGATGACAGAAGAGAACTTCCTTTCCAGAAAGCAATCCTCAACAAAGAGCTTCCATACACCATCGGCGGCGGAATCGGCCAGTCCAGGATCTGTATGTTCTTCCTCCGCAAGGCACACATCGGAGAAGTTCACGTATCTCTCTGGCCAAAAGAAATCACAGATGCTGCAGAGGCACATGATCTTCAGCTTCTGTAAAACAGCTCAGAGAAACGAGGTGATAACGTGAACATTCTGTTTTTTCTGATTCCCAAAAGCGAAGTTGCCTACATCTTCGAAGATGAAACACTTCGCCAGACCCTGGAAAAAATGGAGCACCGTAAATACTCCTGCATCCCGATCCTTACCATAGACGGCAAATATCTGGGAACAATCTCAGAGGGCGATCTTCTGTGGGGAATGCGCCACGCTGATATCCATGATATCAAAGAGACCGAAGGAGTTCCTATTATGGCGATCCCGCGCCGTGCAACCTATAAACCGGTGCACGCAGACTCCAATATGGAGGATCTTCTGGACCGCGCCATTAATCAGAACTTTGTTCCGGTTGTAGATGACCAGGGTTCTTTTATCGGAATCATAACCAGAAAGTCGATCATCAAATACTGTTATAATGAAATGAAAGCTGCACAGGAGGCAGCCGGACAGGACTCTGAGTAAGCTCCCTGACCTGCCGGTGGATCATACACCGTACAGCAATCAGCATATCAATCAAAAAAGGATGACGATCCGCTATTAATACCAGCGGATCGTCATCCTTTTCTTATCGTCGGTGTCGGCTTCTGATCTCTTTATATCACTCTTACGATATTCAATTCTCTGTCTGCGATCACAATATCCGCTCTCTTTCCAGGCATAAGTGATCCCACTTCATCATAAATCCCAATGCTCCTGGCCGGATTTCTGGTAGCTGCAAATATTGCCGCGTGTTCCGGCACCCCCATGCCGATCACACATTTCATACACTCATATAAATTCGTTGCAGAACCAGCAATCGTACCATCTTCCAACACAGCCTTACGGTCTTTCATAATAACTTTCTGGCCTCCCAGCTCATACTCGCCATTCTCCATTCCGGCTGCCATCATAGAATCGCTGATCAGTACAAGACGTTCTTCCCCGAACATGCGAAATGTATTTCGCACCACTGACGGATGGATATGTATTCCATCCCCGATCAGCTCTGCCATACACTCCGGATCATCTGCTGCCGCGCTGATAACTCCAGGAGCCCGGTGTCCCAACGGGTTCATGGCATTATAAAGATGCGTTACATGATGTGCACCTTCCTGCATCGCCCTGGCTGCACAATCATAATCTGCTCCTGTATGTCCGACAGAGATCACCACATCATCTTTAAACTCCCGGATAAAAGCCTCTGCCCCTTCCATATTCGGGGCCACAGTAACAATCTTTATCTTACCGCCGGACACATTCTGGCACTCTCTGAAGAACTCAATATCCGGATTTCGGATATACCGCTCATCATGAGCCCCTTTTTTCGCAGGGTCGAGAAAAGGCCCTTCCATATTTAATCCAACGATCCGGGCACAGCTTTCATCCTGCTCCACTTCCGTAGCAGATGCAAATATCCGAATCAGCTGATCCATAGGCAGAGTCATTGATGTAGGACAGTAGGATGTAACTCCCCGGGATTTCTCATATTGAAGAATTTTCTTAAGTCCGGAGGCATCCGCATCAGAAAAATCATGACCCACAGCCCCATGGCTGTGAATATCCACAAGTCCTGGCAGCACCTTCAGTCCGGAAGCATCCACTTCTTCCTTATCGGAAACTTCTGTCCCATCAGACACGATCCTGCCGTTTTCCACATAAAGATCCATTTTCCGATAGCTTCCATCCTCCTGAAAAACATTTCCATTTCTGATGATCATAACTTTTCTTTCCCCTCTCTGCCGTTCTCTTATATTCTGTAACTATAAAAGTCCTTTTTCCCGGATAATACTTAAAGCATCTTCATCTGCTACCACAGTCAGATCCAGGTGCAGCTGCAGAATAGATGCAGGTACATTCGGCGTGATCGGACCATACAGAGAATTATACAGAGCCTCTGCCTTACCCGCTCCACTGGCTATAAGAAGAACTTTTTTTGCAGACATAATGTTCTTGATTCCCATGGTATAAGCCTGTTTCGGAACCTCATCCATACTTTCAAAAAATCTGGCATTAGCCCTGATCGTGCTTTCTGTCAGATCCACACAATGGGTTTCTTTTTCAAAGGCTGCTCCCGGCTCATTGAAACCAATGTGTCCGTTTCCACCGATACCAAGCAGCTGCATGTCCACGCCTCCGGTCTGCCGGATGATCTCGTTATACTGTGCACACGCCTTATCGCTGTCCTCTTCCAGTCCGTCAGGCACAAAGGTCCGTGCTTTGTCAATATTTACATGGTCAAAGAGATTATGATCCATAAAATAGCGGTAGCTCTGGTCATTGTCACCGGAAAGTCCCTTGTACTCATCCAGATTCACACTTGTCACCCTGGAAAAATCCAGATCCCCTTTTTTGTACCATTCTACCAGCTGTGCATACATGCCCACAGGCGTGGAACCGGTAGCCAGTCCAAGAACTGCATCCGGTTTCATGATGATCTGTGCAGACATGATATTGGCTGCTTTTCTGCTTACATCCTGATAATCTTTTCCTGCGTAAATAATCATAGTTTTCCCCTCAACTCTTATTCTGCGATCAGTTTATCCAGAAGCTCCTTGGCCATACGGATATCTTTTTTCTGTTCCTCACCGGAGATCTCACGCTCAATGGTAATATCTCCCTGATAACCAATCTCTTTCAGCTTTGCAATAAATGCAGGATAATTTACTTTACCCTGGCCAAGGGGAACCTCATCACCCAGATGATGTCCATCCGTTGGATATTTTCCATCTTTTCCGTGAATTCCCATGACATACTCACCGAAAACCTCCAGAGCATCTACCGGATTTGCCTTTCCGTACATGATCAGGTTTGCAGGATCAAGGTTAATTCCCACATTTCCTTTTCCGACAGCTTTCTCAATATCCTGGATCGCACGCTTTAATGTTACAGGAGTCTCCTGTCCTGTTTCAAACAGGAAGTTCTGACCATTTTCCTTACATTTTTCCACAATAGCCTTACATGCAACCAATACTTCCTCGTATTTCGGGTCGTATGGATTTTCCGGCATATAGCCAACATGTGTTGCCAGGTCTGTCACATGGATCTTTTTCGCAAAGTCAGAACCTTCCATAAGCATCTTCAGTCTCTCAACTCTGTAATCAGACGGAATCAGGCCAAGTGTCAGCTGTCCTTCATAGAAATCCCATACTCTGCGGCCTTCCCATCCGCACCAGAATGCGGTTGCGTGGATCCCGTATTTCTCCAGACCTTTATTAATAGCCTCTGCCATAGCATCGTCCTGAAGTGTTGGACGATCCCAACATACCAGCTGGCAGCTATCCACACCCATTTCCTTCAGCTCCGCAAATTTTGCATCAATATCTGTATCGCTTGTAAATTCGATCAAAACTCCAACTTTCATAGGTTCTGTTCTCCTTCCAGTATTACCTTATATTATACTACTTATAACACCAAAATCAACCTTTTACCGCACCGGCAGTAATACCGCCTACAATATGCTTCTGCATCACAACAAAGAAGATAAGACTCGGTATCATAGACATTACGATTCCGGGAAGTGCATGCTCCCAGTCTGCTGTCTGTGCGGAAAACTGCATGTACAGTGCATTCTGGATATTCATTGCCACTGTATTTCCGCCAACGATCAGCTGGTTGGTGATGATATCATTCCAGGTTGCCAGCGCATCCAAAACAACGACCGTAGTGAGGATCGGTTTCAGAAGCGGAAGTACAATGCTGAAATAAGTGCGGATCTTACCTGCACCGTCAATACATGCACACTCTTCCAGATCGATAGGCACATTTTTTACAAATCCATGGATCATGTATACAGCCAGCGGCATACACAAGCCTACACTTACCAGAATATATCCGATTCTTGTTCCAGTCAGATTCACGTTGGAAACCAGTCTTGTCAGGGTGATCATGTAAGACTGGAACGGAACCATCATCGGCATGATGATCAGAACAAAGCATACTTTGCTGAGTCTGCTTTTTGTTCTTGCAAGCTTATAGGCTGCCATCGGCGCCATGAGCACTACCAGGATAACCGTGCAGAATGTATAGAGCAGTGTGTTAAAGATCAGAGACGGGAAACCGAATTTCGTCCAGGTCTCCATATACATCTTCAGGCTCCATGACTTGGGCAGAGCCAGAAAGTCCTGCAGCATATCATTATAGGGTTTAAATGAGTTTATAAAGATCAATACCAGCGGCATCAGCCAGAAGATCGCACATACAAAAATAATGATCGTCAGTGCATTCACCTGCCGCAGGTTCTTTGGTTTCTTCTTCATTATGCCTCAACCTCCTTACTCTTGGTAATCTTCATCTGAATTGCTGTAATGATCAGAACAAATACTACAAATACAAGAGATTTGGCAGTGGCAAGACCATATTTGCTGTTAACAAAAGCTTCCTTATAAATATTATACGCAACGGAAACAGTTGAATTCGCAGGTCCGCCCTTTGTAAATACCATGATAATATCGAATAACTTAAACGCAAATGTCATTGATGTCAGCATACAGATCGAGATCGCAGGCATGATCATCGGAATTGTGATCTTGCGGAATACCTGGAAAGAGGTTGCTCCGTCGATTCTTGCCGCTTCCAGAAGCTCTCCCGGAACTGCAATGATTCCTGCGATATAATTGACCATGTAAAAACCAAGATTCTGCCATACTGCCATGACAACAACTACATAAAAAGCAAGCTTCGGTGTTCCAAGCCAGCTCCAGTTAAAGAATTCCCATCCTGTAACACTGTAAAGAGCCTCAAAGCCAGGTCCCAGGATAAATTTCCAGATCAGACTGATCGCTGTCAGACTGATGATATAAGGAATATAATAAAAAGCACGACCAAGACTGTTCACTTTGTTCTCACGTGCCATTACGATAGCGACTGTGAGAGAAACAATGTTTACGATAACAACATAAAATACTGCAAATTTAAGAGTAAATCTGACACCTTTCCAGAAAAGCGGGTCAGCAGTAAAGATCTTCACATAGTTGGCAAGTCCTACAAATTCCATGTTCTTGCCGATTCCATTCCAATTAAATACCGAATAGTACAGATTCATTACAAATGGAATATCTGTGGCAAACAGTACAAAAACGACTGCCGGAAAGACAAACAATGCAAAAATTGCCAGATCCTTTGTTTTTTTGTTTTTCAATCCTATCCCCTCCAGAAATTCATTTTTTCTTTGGTTTATATTTGGGAAACAGGCAAAGCTGCTGCCTGTCTCCCTCTTTTGTCAGTTACATTCCGTCAGCCCAAAATCAACAAATCTGTTTCTCTTCGGCTCCTGGAGTTCCTTGTTACTCTGCTGATGTCCAGAAATCCTGGAAGAGCTGTGTTACTTCATCTGCGCTCATGTCTCCAAGCATGTAAGACTGGAGATACGGACCACACTCATCTGCGTAGCTGCCAGGAGCAATCGTGTGGATCCAGCCGTTTGTCTTTCCAGCGTCGATATAGGTCTTGGCATCATTTGCAAGAGCGCCGGTCACTTCCATATCAGACTTTGCACCAGGAACAGCTCCTACACCTTCTGCCATCCATTTCTGGCCTTCTTCGGATGTAAGGATAAACTCACAATACTCTTTTGCAAGATCCAGATTCTTGGAATCTTTATTTACAATATAAGTCCAGTTACAGGAGGATAATACAGTTGCATCATCTTCACCGGCGCCTACCGGGAATGGAAGAAATGCAAGATTTGCATCCGGATTAAAGGAATCCAGTGTAGACTGGCACCAGTCACCCATATGGATCATAGCTGCATCGCCGTTTGCAAGCATATTCTCTGATGTCTCCCAGTCAACCTCAAGCGGCTTGTCCGGACCATACTCTACAGCAAGATCAAGGAACTTGTAAAGGTTCTCCCAGTTAGGCATATCTGCAAATGCTGTCTCACCGGATTTGATCGCATCTACTGTCTCAGCAGCTGTTTTGTCTTTGTCGATCATGAAATGTGTTGCAACCTGTCCTAATACCCATGTTTCCTTTGCAGCAAGTGCAAACGGAGTGATGCCTGCATCCTTCAGCTTCTTGCATGCCTCTTCCAGCTCATCCATGTTTGTCGGAAGCTTGTCGATACCAGCTTTCTCAAAGCAGTCCTTGTTGTAGATCAGGCCCATGTTCTCATAGGTCCATGGAAGAGATTTTACATTTCCCTCGTCATCTTTTCCAAGATTTACAGCGTCCTCATTGAACTTGTCCAGAACTTCTGTATCATTGCTCCAGTCGTAAGCGTAATCATAGTACATTTTCGCTTTTGTTCCGGCCTCAGCATCAAATACGTCTGGTGTATCACCGGAGTTTACTCTGGACTGAAGCAGTGTGTCGTAATCGTTGGCTGCATGCTGTACATCAACAGTCACACCCGGATGTGATTCCTCGAAGGCTTTTACCATCTCGTCATATTCTTCCAGGCCATAAGCATGTGCATCAAATACATTCAGTGTTACATTTTCCTCAGCATGTGCAGTTACCCCTCCTGCAACTACCATTGATGAGATCATTGCTGCTGATAACAGAATAGAAATCACTCTTTTTTTCATTTGCATATCCTCCTTTTGAATAGCTTTTTTTATTTTTCTCACTGCCTTTCAGTGAAAATTTCATTATTTGTTTTCGTGTGCGTTTACATACTCTTTTGCCGCATTCCACTCTTTAATCCCAAGCTGTACGGATCTTACTCCTTCGATCAGAGGAGCAACCTCTACAGGTTTATCTTCTCTGACGCATTCCTGGAAATATTTGATCTCTGTATAATATGGTCCCAGATTGGAGACATTGATTCCCGCCACATCACTCTCGCCTTCATATTCAGCTTTGAGCTCTGGCGTCTCCACAGTTCCGTCTTTCTTATATACTGTCAGGCTCGGTGACTGAGCACCGTTAAATTCTATCGTAGCATCCTCAAAATGTGCACGGAACGCTGCATGGAACTTCATTGCCGATGACTCATCCCAAATACCCTCTGCTGTAGCAAAAACATCTCCGAATTCATACTCCGTGATGATATGATTGATCATGCCACTTTCAAATCTGCTGGCTTTTACCTGGAAGCTGTCCGGCTCACCCAGCATATAACGCAGAAAATCAAGATCATGTACGTGAAGATCCAGCACAACGGAACCACTCTTTTCTTCATTATGGAACCAGTCCTCAAATCCCCATTTCACATCTCCGCTGATACGCTCCATAGTAATGGATTTCAGCTTTCCGAATTTTTCTGTGTCGTAAGCTTCCTTCAGATATTTATATTCCTCAAAGGAACGTACTACCTGGCCTACCATAACCTTCTTCCCGGATCTTTTTTCTGCTTCAAGAAGCATCTGGCAATCCTCTTCGGTCAGACATACCGGTTTTTCCACCAGTACATTCATCCCTTTTTCCAGTGCCTTCACTGCATGTTCTGCATGCAGATAGCTTGGAAGACAGATATGTACAATATCCAGCTGCTCCTTTTCGATCAGTTCCATTCCGTATTCATATGTGGCAGCTTCCGGAAAATATGATGCCGCTTTGTCCAGAAATTCTTTTCTGCAGTCAGACAGGGCAACTACCTCAACATCATCCTCTTTTTCTGATAAGACTTTCAGGGATAAGTAATGAGTCGTTCCCATTCCGCCGCATCCAATCACGCCTATTCTCATCTCTCTACCTCTCTTTATTTGTCCAGTGGCCTAACTAATATTTCAAAAAATAAAAGCTTTTTGCAAAAACATCTGTATTTCTTGCTACAAGCTCTCTTTTTTGCTGCTCTTAGCTTGGATTTAGGATAGCATCCTTTGCCGTATCTGTCAACATTCTTTCCCGTTTTTTCGTCTTTTAATGTGCATTTCTTGTATAATAAACAATATTTCAAGTATTTTTTTGTGCATTTTGCGTATTTGTAATCAATTATTCCTATCACTGTACTATTTATCTCCGTTTTTTTACCAGTCTTCCGAAAAAATGCCTGTGTTATATTGCTCTTCATTTTAGAATTGTCGTATTTTTACATTTTTTCTTCTATGATAGTCAATATTTTCTTTGTACAGCCACATATTGATTATTTTCTGTATCTATGATAGGATATATTTAGTACGGAGACTTTACTAATATTTTTCGGTACCGTTTATTTTTAAAGGATTGGAGATGAAAAGAAAATATGAAACTTGTTAATCAGCAGGTTATTAAGAACACGAATATGAAACGGCTCTATACTTCCATCTATTCCAGTCCCGGAATATCCAGAGCACACCTTGCCAAGCAGACGAAGCTCAGCAAAACAACCGTATCTACTCTTGTAGATGAACTGATCGAACGGGGATTCATTGTGGACAGCGGTATCCGAGAATCCGACAGCATCGGACGTAAGCCGAACTGCCTTCAGGTCCGGATGAACAGCTACTACGTTGTTGTCATGAACTGGCATGAAAATGCTGTAGAAGCTTATCTTGTGGACATTGCCGGTACTTCCGTCTTTCATGAATCACGGAAGCTTTCCGAAGATGAAAATCATGTCGCATGCTCCGGCTCCTGTTTCCGGGAATCCATTCTGGAACGCTGTGCTCCTGACCGTATCCTTGGCATCTGCATAGTAATGTCCGCCATGATCGACGCCTCCAGCAATGAAGTATATTCCACGACCCTGAATCTGCCTTCCATGGAAAGCACTCAGATCATTAAATCTCTGAAGACTGCATTCCCGGGATACCCGGTTGATCTTCTCAATGATACCGCCTGCTATTCCTACGCTGAAAAGGTCTATGGCAATATAAAAGAGAAAAATTTTGCTTTTCTCAATTTCGGCCGCGGCATCGGTGCCACCCTTTTCACAGAAGGAAGCATGCTTGGAACTGCCAGTGGTTCCTCTACCCAGTTCGGCCATTATTCTATCGATCCTCACGGTCCAGAATGTATCTGCGGAAATCACGGATGTCTGGAAGTTATGATCTCCGAACAGGCTCTGAAAAACAGGATCCCGGAATTCGGACAGATTCCATCCTTAAGTGCTCTTTCAGAGATCACCTTTTCAGACCTTGGAAAGGCTGCCACCTTCCGCGATCCAACCGCACTGGCTATGGTAAAGGAGATGGCATGGGAACTGTCCATTGCACTGAGCAATCTGATCAGTACCGTAAATCCATCCCTGATCGTTCTCGGTGGAAAGATCCCTGCTCTTGGCGAATATTTTCTCAATGAAGTGCGGGAAGACCTGAAAAAAACAGGCTTTCGCAGGATGGCAGACAATGTGACCGTCCGTTACTCCCAGCTCCAGAGCGATTCATTCCTGAACGGAGCCATGAAATACTTTTTTGATATCCACTATTCTTTTACAGATCAGGATCCGACAAATTTTTTTATCGGATGATATAAGGAGGAAGCCATGAAAAAACTGAAAGTTGCTATTGTAGGCTGCGGCCGTATTTCCGTCTCTTATGCGGATGCATTCCATCGTCTCAGCGACGAAGCAGAATTAGTATATGCTGTCGACAAGGACCCCGCTCTTGCCAGATCCTTTGCCGAAGAATTTAACTGTTCCTGGACTACGGACTTTGATGAGATCCTGGATAAAAATATTGATGTGGTCCATCTCTGTCTGCCTCATTTCCTGCACCCGGTCATGGCCATCAAAGCCATGAAAGCCGGCATTAACGTCCTTACCGAAAAGCCCATCGCCACCTGTCTTCAGGATGCAGACAAAATGATCCGCACTGCCGAAGAAACTCATGTAAAGCTGGGTGTTATATTCCAGACCCGTTACACAAAGAGTGTGGAAAAGCTCCGTGAAATGATCCAGCGGGGCGATTTCGGAAAAATCCTTACCGCCCGTTCCTATCTGACCTGGAACCGTCCGCTCGACTATTACAGTGGAAGTGACTGGAAGGGAACATGGGACAAAGAGGGCGGCGGTGTTCTCATCGACCAGGCGATCCACAGTATTGACCGTGTTCGATATATGCTGGATTCTGATGTGGAATGGATAGACGGAAGTGTTCATAATTATGTTCATCATTTTGTAAAAGTGGAGGATGCCGCAGACGCTGCTATCATGTTTAAAAACGGCTGTCTTTACAATCTCTATGCCTGCAACATTTACGGAACCGATTCTCCGATCAACATTGAACTTATCGGTGAAAAAGGGCGCCTGGGTCTGAAGCAGGACATGGGCTATTACGAACTGGACGGCACCTATGCCGAGATCCGAAACACTTATGAAACCACAAATGTAGGTCCTGATTACTGGGGAAGCAGCCATCACCTGCAAATCCGTGACTTCTACCGTTCTGTCCGTGAGGATCTTCCTGTTGCCATCGACGGACTGGAAGGCAGAAAAACCCTTGAAATGGTAAAAGGCATCTACCTTTCCTCTGCCAAGAGAGAACGGATCACTCTCCCCTTTGAGGATGCGATCTACAGTGATCTGAACCAGCCAGCGAAATAACAGTATCATTATTCTGTAAATATAAAAAACGGATGTTTTATCTCCTGAAGCATTTCACAGGAGGATAAAGCATCCGTTTTTAATATTTTTATATTTATAATGTTTTTGAAAGGAACTCGCGAAGTCGTTTGTTCTTCGGATTTGCGAAAAATTCCTTCGGAGAATTCTCTTCCTGTATCTTTCCTTCGTCGATAAAAAGAACTCTTGTTGCCACCTCACGGGCAAATCCCATCTCATGTGTTACCACGACCATGGTCATGCCGGATTTTGCAAGCTCCTGCATCAGTTCCAGAACCTCACCGACCATTTCCGGGTCAAGGGCAGATGTTGGCTCATCAAAAAGCATCACATCCGGATTCATAGCCAGGGATCTTGCAATGGCAATACGCTGCTTCTGACCGCCGGAAAGCATATCCGGATAGGAATCCGCCTTATCCGGAAGACCGACACGCTTCAGGAGCTCCAGAGCTGTTTTCTCTGCCTCTTCTTTGCTCATCAGCTTCAGTGTTACCGGTGCAAGCATGATATTTTCTTTTACTGTCTTGTGAGGGAACAGGTTAAACTGCTGGAACACCATTCCGATCTTCTGACGGTGACGGTTGATATCCACCTTCGGATCTGTGATATCTGTTCCTTCGAAAAGGATCTTTCCCCCGGTTGGCTCCTCAAGAAGATTCAGGGAACGGAGGAATGTGGATTTACCACAGCCGGATGGTCCGATGATCGCTACTACTTCACCTCTGCGGATCTGTGTGGTAATTCCGTTGAGAACCTGATTGCCGCCATAGGCCTTTTCAAGTCCCTGCACATCAAGAAGTACTTCATTACTTACGCTCATTGGTTCTCAGCCTCCTCTCAAGTTTTCCTACAAGGTAGGTAAGGAAGCAAACGATCACAAGATAGATCGCTGCTACTGCCAGCAATGGAAAAAGTGCACTGTATGTCTGGCTTCGGATAATATCACCGCCACGGGTCAGATCTGTAAGACCGATGTAACCACTAATGGATGTCTCTTTCAAGAGAACGATCAGCTCATTTCCAAGTGCAGGAAGAATATTTTTGACTGCCTGCGGAAGAATGATCTTCGTCATAGTCTGTGTGTAATTAAGGCCCAGGCTTCTGCCTGCCTCAAACTGTCCCTGGTCAATGGACATGATACCGGAACGGACGATCTCAGCTACGTATGCAGCGGAGTTCATACCGAATGCAATAATAGCAACTACGATCTTACCAGGATCTACAGTTGCAAAGATAACATAATAAACGATCAGCAGCTGTACCATTGTTGGTGTACCGCGGATCACTGTCAGGTAAACTCTGCAGATTGCATTGAGGATCTTAAGCTTACCTGTTTTATCATGTGTGGAACGGACAATGGCAATCACAAATCCAAGGAAAATACCAAGCAGAACCGCAAAGAATGTGATTATGATGGTGTTTTTCAGACCGGATACAATGAACTGCCAGCGATTGTCGTCCAGAAAGTTAAACTGAAACTGTTCAATAAGACTCAAAATTTCCACCCTTTCCAAAACTACAGGTTCCAGACTCCGGAAATGCCCCCGGATATCCGGAACCTGAATTCAGTTCTTATAATTTTCTGTCAAGCGGATAAAATCATCCGCATTCGCTACTTGCTCATAACCAGATAATCTGTTTCACAGTTTATTTGGTTGAATTATTTCTGTACAATGATAACCTGTTCTGCTGTTGTGTATGGATCTGTGAAATCAACACTCTTCTTACGGTCTTCTGTTACAGTCATTCCTGCTGCACCGAAATCTGCTTTTCCGGATTTAACCGCGTTTACGATGGCGTCAAACTCCATATCCTCGATCTTCAGCTCATATCCAAGTTTATCGCAGACAGCCTGAGCGATATCAGCGTCAATACCTACGATATTATCTCCGTCATAGTATTCGTATGGCTGGAATGTTGCGTTAGTTGCCATTGTAAGAGTTCCCTTTGAATGATCTGCATCCTTCGGAGACTCATATGGTGTCTTACCAGCGTCATCACCGATGTAGTTATCTCTGATGGAATCCAGTGTTCCCTCATCCTTCAGCTCCTTCAGTGCTTCATTGAACTCTTTCGTCAGATCTGCATTGTCCTTGGAAAGACAGATTGCATACTCCTCTTTGTCAAAAACATCCTCAATGATATCAAGGTCGTCGTTTTTCTCAACAAATTTCTTAGCCGGCTCGCTGTCGATAACTACACAGTCAACTTTGCCCTGTTTCAGAGCGAGAACTGCATCGTTTCCTTTATTGTATCTCTCTACTGTTGCATCCTTGATGTCTGTTGCAAGTGTATCACCTGTTGTTCCAAGCTGAACACCGATCTTCTTACCTTCCAGATCATCTGCACTTTTGATCTCATCTGCTGCAAAAACAACGGATGTCATAGATACTGTCATAGCTGCTGCAAGTGCAAGTGCCATAAATTTTCTCTTCATTTTTTCTTCCTCCTGAATTCTGTGTACATCGCGAAAGGGGCTGCTTTCTTACAGATCCAAAGCAGCACATTTCGCGATGCACAGCATAATTATGCAATGTTATGCATATTGCTTTGTTTTATGATACCATGTTTTCAATAAAATGCAAGCATAGAAAACCTATATCCGGGATTTTTTCTTTCCAATCCATGGTAAAATTCACTTTTCGATAACAATTATCCAGTATACTATAATACCAGAGGAAGAAATTGAAACACTGTTCACTCCGCAGCCGGCCAATATTCCCGGAATGTTTTTACAGTAAGGGCTTGTGCTCCTGCGGAAAAACCAAGTATAATATTCAGGAATAAGGAGGTTATTATTATGAAATTCACGAAAATGCATGGTATTGGAAATGATTACGTATATGTAAACTGTTTTGAGGAGACGGTCAAGGATCCATCTGCTGTAGCAAAATTCGTCAGCGACCGTCACTTCGGTATTGGTTCCGATGGTCTGATCCTGATCCGCCCGTCCGAGATCGCAGACTGTGAGATGGATATGTACAACCTGGATGGTTCCCAGGGTGCCATGTGCGGAAACGGTATCCGCTGCGTTGCAAAATATGTCTATGACCACGGCATTGTAGACAAGACATCTTTAAGTATTGCCACAAAGAGCGGAATTAAATATGTAGATCTTACCATCCGCGACGGCAAAGCCTCCATGGTAAAAGTCAACATGGGCTCCCCAATCCTCACTGCAAAAGAGATCCCTGTCGTTGCTGAGACTGAACAGGTCATCAACGCCCCTATCACAGTAGATGGAAAAGAATACCACATGACTGCTGTCTCCATGGGCAATCCCCATGCTATCATCTATGTAGATGATGTGGACAGCCTTGATCTGGAAAAGATCGGCCCTTCTTTTGAGAATCACGTATGCTTTCCTGACAGAGTCAACACCGAATTCGTCCAGCTGATCGACCGCAGCACTGTTAAGATGCGTGTCTGGGAGCGTGGTTCCGGTGAGACACTTGCCTGCGGTACAGGTGCCTGCGCAGTTACGGTAGCTTCCATCCTCAACGACAAAGTTGACGGCAGCAAACCGGTAACCGTACAGCTCCTTGGCGGAGACTTAAACATCTCCTGGGAAAGAGACGAGAATCTTGTATACATGACCGGACCTGCAACTACAGTGTTCGATGGAGAAATTGATCTTGGTTTTCTTGGTGAATAAATGACAAAGGGAGAAAGCCTTCAAATGCTTTCTCCCATACTTTAGAGACAATTACTTATTGCCGATCCAGATATTTTTAAATATTCTTTGTTAAAATTTCGTTCTCTCAGATAAATACCAGCACCCGTTCCACAATAAACACTGCCGCGCACGCCAGCAGTGCCACTGTGATAAGACTTTTTTCCTTATATGCTGCGATCAGGGCTACGAAGAAGCCTGCTGCGCCGGAGATGATGCTGTCTGTGGCTTTGAGGATGGCCGGAAAGGTCATTGCTGCCAGGCAGGCGTATGGCACATAATATAAAAAAGAATTGATAAAAGGGCTTTTAATCTCGTTTTTTGCAAGAGCAAGAGGCAGCATACGTATGAGATATGTCACCGTTGCCATTACAAGGATATAAAGATATACATTATGACTCATGAGCTGTGTCCTCCTTCTCTTCCACCGGACAGAAATAAGCTGCCAGACCTGCAACCAGCAGCGTTGTGATAATGATCATAAATCCGGAAGATACCTGCTTCAGCACAGGAGTCACCGCAAAAATGGTGCTGACTGCCATGGAAGCCACAACAACCCCAAGAACAGGCTTGCTCTTCCTGGACGGTGGGATGATGATCGCCAGGAACATTCCGTAAATAGCCACGCTCAGTGCACTGAGCATAAAATCCGGAAGAAGGTTTCCTGAGATACCACCAACCAGCGTTCCTAAAGTCCAGCCCGGGATCGCTACACACATAGCTCCGTAATTATAAAATACGCTGACTTTTCCCTCCTGGGCTGCGCTGATCCCAAAGATCTCATCTGTGATTCCGAATGCAGCGATGTACTTCAGGATACCTGACTCCTCACGCCTGAATTTCTGTGACAGGGAAAAAGACATCAGACAATACCTGAGATTGATCACCAGCTGGGTCATCGCCATCTCCCACATGGACCCCCCTGCTAAAATAATATCCAGTCCTGCGAACTGACCAGCTGATGTCAGATTAGTCAGTGAGATCAGAACTGCCTGCCAGATACTTAAGCCTCCTGCAACAGCCATCATGCCAAAGGTGAACGATACTGCAAAATATCCCAATGCAATGGGAATGCCATCCTTCATACCTTTTCTGAAACTTTCTCTTTTCATCGATTTCCTCCATTGTATGTACGTCCGCCAGGCAGATGAGATCATCTGCGTTTACGGCCTGCTCCCAGAATTCTATACAGTCATAAACCTGGTTGCACACGTAAATAAGAGCGTGCCCGGAAACTTTTTCTGCTTCCTGACACGCTCTTTTATTGTAGCATTGCCATATCAAAACTTCAATACTTCACAGCAAAATGCGATACTTCATTCCTGAATTTCCTTTTTTATTTCTCTTCTTCTGCTCCGTCCGGATTCACAAGTCGATTGAGAACTTTGAAGCCGTTGTTGCGGAGTACGCTCTCTGCAACCAGAAGATCTTCACAGTGCATGATCGCTACCGGGACTTTCAGGCCTCTGTGGAAAAAAGTGTAAATATAATGAAGGTTTACATTGCTGTCGCCCATAACGCTTAAGAGCTTGTCCAGACCGCCGATCTCGTCCTGAAGGTCTACAAGGATCGCCTGTGTGATACGTGTCATGTAGCCATTCTCAGCCATGATCTTGTCTGCTTTTTCCGGTGCATCACATACCATACGGAAGTTTGCGAATTCCGGAGCGTCAAAGCAGCCAAAGCCATAGATGTCGATCTGATTCTCCGCAAGGATCTTAGTTACTTTCTGAAGACTTCCAGGGGTGTTTTCTACAAAAACGATGTTCTGTTTTACCATAATCTATTCCTCATTTCTATATAGTTTTTCTTTCCCAAGGAGGGGTTTGACAACGGCTGATTCTCTTCCAAGAAGGGAGGCTTCTCTCCTCTGGACACGCCGCTGTGATTCGCTTTTTTGCTTTTCTGACTCTGTATAAATGTCAACAACTGATTTCCTTCTAAAGTGAAATCTTCCTTGACTGTAACAGAATTTTTCTTTCCGTACAACTCTTAGTTTACATCACCGAACGAAATACGTTCTACTACGTAGCCTTATTTCTGTGCACCCTTCCACACACTACTTTTTGCATCCGCACGTTAAAGCGTAACACTTTCAATCATTAAATCCAAATATCAGTATACCATGCCCCCACAAAATGTCAATCACAAATCAAAGAAAACCTTTAACCATATGCTTTCAAAAACATACAAAAAACCGGACACACATCCCTCGACATGTGCCCAGTCTTTGTCATGCGAATCTTAACAATCCACTACATTGCATGTATGCAATACAATCAGAAAACTTACCGTTTCATTTGAAACAAAACAATTCTACGCTAATCCAAGACCTCACGTCAATGAACGCACCCAATTGCAGTTGCCTATGAAGAACTCAGTCAAGTTCTTCATCCACGTACTTCTGAATATTAGAAGCATTCACATACTTTTTAACCTGTGCCCCGTCAGTGATCACCAGAGTCGGGGCCTGGCGGATCCCATACTGTTTAACAAGCTCCGGGTTCTGTTCTGCATCAATGATCTCCAGCTCTTCACCTTCCAGCATCTTTTTTGCCATGCGGCAGTTCGGGCAGGTGCTTGTTGTAAACAGATACTTATGAGATGCAACCGGCTGGATCTCAACCTCGTCACCTTTCATGGTCATCACACTGGTATGAACCTTTTTCAGCTGTGAATGTGTGATATCATAGAGCGTACGGTTCTTATACTCCTGAGTCTTACCGTCATTCCAGTTCTGTACAGGACGGTAATATCCCGTGATACGGCTGTAGACCTCAGCCTTCTTGCCGCATTTCGGACAGGTAAAGTGCTCTCCGCTGATGTAACCATGCTCCTGACATACAGAATATGTCGGAGAAATGGTGTAATACGGCAGACGATAGTTCTCTGCGATCTTACGTACAAGAGAAGCTGCTGCTTTCCAGTCCGGAAGCTTCTCGCCAAGGAATGCGTGGAAAACAGTTCCTGATGTATACAATGTCTGCAGATCATCCTGGATATCCAGTGCGTCAAAAATATCCGCAGTATAATCAACCGGCAGGTGAGAGCTGTTTGTATAGTATGGTGTGTCGCCTTCTTTTCCGGCTGTCAGGATATCCGGATAACGCTTTCTGTCATGTTTTGCAAGACGGTAAGCTGTGGACTCAGCAGGTGTTGCCTCCAGGTTGAAAAGTTCTCCCGGATACTGCTCCTGGTAGTCAGAAAGACGATTTCTCATATGTTCCAGAACTTCTTTTGTAAACTTCTGGGTTGCAGGATCTGTCATATCCTTCTTAAGCCAGCATGCGTTCAGACCGGCTTCATTCATTCCCACAAGACCAATGGTAGAAAAATGATTATCAAAACTTCCAAGATATCTCCTGGTATACGGATACAATCCCTCATCAAGAAGCTTGCTGATCACATCTCTCTTAATGTGAAGAGATCTTGCGGAAATATCCATCATTCGGTCCAAACGGCGGTAAAACTCCTGAGGACTTTTTGACAGATATGCGATACGCGGCATGTTGATGGTAACAACGCCTACAGAACCTGTACTCTCACCGGAACCGAAGAAACCACCGCTCTTTTTGCGAAGCTCACGGAGATCCAGGCGGAGACGGCAGCACATACTGCGGATGTCGCTTGGTTTCATATCGCTGTTGATATAGTTGGAAAAATACGGTGTACCGTACTTGGATGTCATTTCAAAAAGAAGTCTGTTATTCTCAGTGTCAGACCAGTCAAACTCTTTGGTAATGGAATAAGTCGGGATCGGATACTGGAATCCGCGGCCGTTGGCATCGCCCTCGATCATAGTCTCGATAAATGCCTTGTTGACCATATCCATCTCTTTCTTACAGTCTTTATACTTGAAATCCATATCCTTGCCGCCTACGATAGCAGGAAGCTCTGCAAGGTCATCCGGAACTGTCCAGTCCAGTGTAATATTGGAGAACGGTGCCTGTGTTCCCCATCGGCTCGGTGTATTTACTCCGTAAACAAAAGCCTCGATACATTTCTTAACCTCCGGATAGGAAAGATTATCTGCCTTTACAAAAGGAGCCAGATACGTATCAAAGGATGAAAATGCCTGTGCACCAGCCCACTCATTCTGCATGATCCCCAGGAAATTCACCATCTGGTTGCAGAGCACGCTTAAATGCTTCGCAGGTGCGGAAGTGATCTTGCCTTCAATCCCGCCAAGTCCCTCACGGATCAGCTGTTTCAGTGACCAGCCTGCACAGTAGCCTGTAAGCATGGAAAGGTCGTGGATGTGGATATCTGCATTCCTGTGCGCTTCTGCAATCTCATTGTCATAAATCTCAGACAGCCAGTAATTGGCAGTTACTGCACCAGAGTTGCTTAAAATCAGTCCTCCTACGGAATAGGTGACAGTTGAATTCTCTTTTACACGCCAGTCTTCAACCTTCACATAGCTGTTTACGATCTCTTTATAATCAAGGATGGTAGATTTCATATTGCGGATCTTCTCACGCTGTTTACGATACAGGATATAAGCCTTGGCAACATCGGAATATCCTGCCTGGATCAGTACATTCTCCACACTGTCCTGGATATCCTCTACTGAAATTCGATTGTTCTCGATCTTATTCTGAAAATCAGCAGTAACACGAAGCCCCAGAAGATCGATCATATCCGGGCTGTAATTCTTGCCCTTCGCATCGAATGCCTTGTCAATGGCTGCGGTGATCTTTCCCATTTTAAATCCGTCCAGTTCGCCGTCTCTTTTTACTACCTGAAACATAAAAATGCCTCCCTCACACATGTATATATAAAGTGTTTTTGATCACTGATCAGACCTCATCCAGTGACGTTTTTCAAAAAACGCTGTAGGCTCATTGTATCAGACCGACACCTTTGCGTCAACACAAAAAGTACCATATATAGTGTCCATTTTGTTCACGGTACTATATATGGTACTGAGTTAATCATTCAACGTTATGTTACTTTCGGATAGATTTCACGGGGAACCCTTGCTTTTACAGCAATTCCACCCTCTGTATACTCCTCGGAAAGAAGCTGCCCATACTCACGGATCAGCTGGATCTGACCAGCATCTGAATACGGAAAAAGCCGCTCCATATAGATCTGTCCCTCTGCCAGGATCCTGGAAAGGAGTTCCTTAAATTCGCCGAGTCCCTCTCCTGTTCTTGCAGAAATCTTCAAGGTATGATCTGCACGAAGATCCCGGAGACTCTCCCCGGCAGCTTTGTCCTGCTTGTTAAAAAGCGTGATCGTTTTTTTGCCAAGGGCACCTAATTCTTTCAGGGTCTCATACACAATGTGCATCTGCATTTCTGCCTGGGGATTGGACGCGTCCACCACATGGATGATATAATCCGCGTACTTTGCCTCCTCCAGGGTACTCTTAAAAGCCTCAACCAGATTGTGGGGAAGTTTTCGGATAAATCCTACAGTATCTGTAAGAAGCAGCTGCTGTCCGTCATTCAGCGTCAGAAGACGGGTCGTAGGATCAAGTGTTGCAAATAGCTTGTCCTCAGAAAGCACAGACGCTCCTGTCAGCGTATTCAGAAGTGTGGATTTACCTGCATTTGTATATCCCACAATGGCCGCTGTCTTAAGATTGCCCACCGCTCTTCTGGAACGGATCAGCTCTCTGTGCTTCTCTACCTGGGAAAGCTCCTGCTTCAATGCTGAGATTCTGTTTCGGATCAGACGTCGGTCTGTCTCCAGCTTCTTTTCACCAGGACCTCTTGTTCCGATCCCACCACCAAGACGGGAAAGGGAAGACCGAAGTCCTACCAGCCTTGCAGAACGGTAACGAAGCTGCGCCAGTTCGACCTGGATCTTGCCTTCACTTGTCACTGCCCGCTTTGCAAAAATATCAAGGATCAGCAAGGTTCTGTCCATAACCTTGCATTCCAGCTCACGTTCCAGATTGTTCATCTGGGCAGGAGAAAGCTCATCATCACAGATCACGCCATTGGCATTTAACGCATAGAGAAGACCTTTTACCTCCTCGATCTTACCTTTGCCGATATAAGTTCCCGGATGGACGGCCTCACGGTTCTGGATGATCCTGCCTGCCACTGCTGCTCCGGCTGTAGCTGCAAGCTCTCCAAGCTCATCCAGGGATTCCTCCATATCATCGCCAAAACTGGCCTGCACGCCGATCAGGATCACCCGGTCCTGTATCTCGTCAAAATATTCCATATCAGCCCTCCGAAGATGTTCTGGTTTTCAGGAAAGCCAGCTCTTTTTTTGCAGCGGAGTCTTCCGGAAACATCTCAACATATTCCTGTGCCTTGGTCAGTGCCGTAGCAAAATCCAGTTTCTTTTCATAGGCTACGACCTCATTAAAGAGAAGGCTCTGCATCTCATCGGTTGTAGCTGTCGGCAGACCTTTGGTAATATTATCAAGAGCAGAATCATAATCTCCGTTCCTGATATCACACAGTGCAAGTCCGTTATAACCTTTTGCAGAATCACCTGCCGCTGAAATATACTGTGTATACATGGCTTTTGCATTATCCACATCGTCCTGTGCCAGATACACCATACCCAGAAGAAGTAATGCCTCTGTATTATCCTTTTTGGAGGCTTCCAGAAGTTCTTTTTTCGCATTACTGTAATCTTCCATATAGTAGTAGACACGGCCTCTGTCGCAGTGATCCTTGGCATCCTTCGCTTCGGAAGAAAGTGCAGCTTCCAGATATCTGGTTCCGTCTGCCTCCATATCCTTGTCAAGATACGCCTCATAGATCTGAATAGCCATATCGTAAGTGGAATCCTCGCCGTAAGCTTGTTTGAAATCAGATGCGGCTTCCTCGTAGGAATCCATGGCAAGAGCAACTTTTCCGGTGAGGAAATATATGCCTGCATCCATATCAAAATCTTCTCCCAGAGTCTGGCAGTCTGCCATTGCATCTTCATACTTACCGGACTTCAGCTCTGCTGTTGCACGGTAAGACAAAATATCCTTCCGGAGGCTTTTGCTTACTTTGTCACAGTTCAGTGCCTCTGTAAAGCTTGAGATCGCATCATCATACTTGCCAAGACGGAGACTTGCAATACCTGCACCACGATAAGACTGCGCCGGTTTCACTCCGTTCCGGATGGAAGTCTGGTACTCTTCCAGTGCATACTTGTAACTTCCCTGAGAAAGATCCTTGCCTGCCTGCTCGTATATTTTTGTTTTTTCGCTGCCGCAGCCGCCCAGGAGAAGAACTCCTGTCACGGCCGCGAGAATCAATACTGTCTTTGTATTTTTCATGAAGTTCCTTATTCTACAACAAGCCCTTCGGCTTCCATTACATCAACAACACTGTCTACATATTTATGGCAGAGTTCATCTGTTCCTGCTTCTACCATTACACGGATCAGCGGCTCTGTACCGCTCTCACGTACCAGGATACGTCCGTCATCTCCAAGTGCTTCTGCTGCTGCCTCGATGGCAGCTTTCACCTTCTCATTGCTCAGTGCTGTCTTTTTGTCAGACACACGCACATTGCGGAGAAGCTGCGGATAAACCTTCATTTCCTTCGCAAGGTCACAGAGTGTAGCTTTCTTATCTACACATGCTTCCATGAGCATAAGAGAAGTGAGGATTCCGTCACCTGTAGCAGAATAACGGCTGAAAATAATATGTCCTGACTGCTCGCCACCGATACTGTAATTATTTTCCATCATGTTCTCAGCAACATATTTGTCACCAACTGCAGTCTGCTCGTAATCAATCCCCTCACGCTCCAGGGATTTATAGAGTCCAAGATTCGACATAACGGTTGTGACAACTGTGTTGCCGTTAAGCTGGCCTTTTTCTCTGAGATATTTGCCACATACGTACATGATCTTGTCGCCGTCGATGATATTTCCACGGTGGTCTACTGCGATACATCTGTCTGCATCACCATCGTATGCAAAACCAATATCCAGTCCTTTATCGATCACATACTGTCTCAGAACTTCAATATGTGTGGAACCGCATCCACGGTTGATATTTGTTCCGTCCGGCTCATTGTTGATCACATAAGTTTTTGCACGAAGTGCATCAAAAACACTCTTGGCAATAGCTGAAGAGCTTCCGTTAGAGCAGTCCAGACCAACCTTGATGTTCTTGAAATCATGGCATGGGATAGAAATCAGATGTCCGATATAACGGTTTCTTCCGGATGCAAAATCAACGGTACGGCCAATATCCTCGCCTGTTGCCATCGGAAGCTCCTCAATCTCTCCGTCAAGATATGCCTCAATGCGTTCCTCGATCTCTGCTGAGATCTTCTGACCGTTCTCATTGAGAACCTTGATTCCGTTATCATTAAACGGATTATGGCTCGCGGAGATCATAATACCGCAGTCAAAATCCTCTGTACGTACTACATAAGATACACTTGGTGTAGTAGTTACATGAAGCAGATACGCATCTGCACCAGAGGCAGTCAGTCCTGCTGCCAGTGCATACTCAAACATATAACTGCTTCTTCTTGTATCTTTGCCGATCACGATCTTAGCCTTATGATCTCTGCCATAGTACCATCCAAGGTAACGGCCTACGCGAAATGCGTGATCTGCTGTAAGTTTTACATTTGCTTCACCACGAAAACCATCTGTTCCAAAATATTTGCCCATAATGTTCTCCTTTATTAGTGATACAGTCCTTCCGGATAAACACCCTCATCTGTCAGCTTTTTAAATGCTGCCTGTACAGATGCTTTATCTTCCTGATATGTCACGCCGAACCACTCATCTTTTGTCTCAAGTACATCTACTGCTGCCTCACCGGAGTGGATCAGCTGGTCGATCAGTTCCGGAAGAAGATACTCTTTCTTGATATCGCCCTCTTTGATTCCGCCAAGGAATTCTACGAAGCCTTTCTCAAGGATCTCCATGAATTCCGGTGTCAGTCCCCACATGTTCATGGAAACAAGACTCCTGGTATCCAGTGTCTCTGCTGTACCGTCATCATTTCTTGTCTCGGCACCATCAGCTGTCTTAAAGATGTTGTGTGTCTCAGTTACGCCAACAAGCTTGCCGTCTTCGATATGGCACACACCTCTTGTAACGCTTCCGTTGTCGCTTAATGTATTTCCAAGTCGGAAACCTGCCATGCAGATATGCATCGGGCCATCCTGCGGATGATCCTGTACAAGATAATCATGTACTTTAACATATGCTTCTTTTCCATAGTAGTCATCTGCATTGATTACAGCAAATGGCTCGGAAAGAACTTTCTTCGCTGCCAGTACAGCGTGTCCTGTTCCCCATGGTTTGGTACGGTCTGCCGGTTTCCTGAAATCTCCCGGAAGATCATTGATCTCCTGGAATGCGTAAGCAACTTCTGTGATCTTCTCGATACGGTCGCCGATGACTCTGCGGAACTCATCCTCAATATCTTTACGGATGATAAATACCACTTTATTGAATCCTGCTTCCAGTGCATCATGGATGGAATAATCCATAATGATCTCACCCTTCGGTCCTACCGGTGCAAGCTGCTTGATACCTTTTCCAAAACGGCTTCCGATTCCCGCCGCCATGATTACCAGTGCTGTCTTCTTCATATTACGTTTCCTCCTGATTATTATAGTTTATACAATTCTTTATCTGTAACCGTTACTGTTCACCCCGTGACCACTAAATTACTCCTGTTCATTAAGCTTAGTCAGCTTCACTGCCTGGTCCGCTGCGATCAGGCTGTCAATAATCTCATCCAGATCACCGTTTAAGATATTTTCCAGACGATGAAGGGTTAACTTGATCCTGTGATCTGTCACACGCCCCTGCGGGAAGTTGTAAGTACGGATTTTCTCAGAACGGTCACCTGTACCGATCTGGCTTCTTCTGGCCTCTGCCTCTGCATCGTGCTGTTTTGCAAGTTCCATCTCATACAGACGGGAACGAAGTACTCGAAGCGCCTTATCCTTGTTCTTAAGCTGGGACTTCTCATCCTGGCAGGAAATTACGATTCCTGTAGGGATATGTGTAAGACGTACAGCGGAGTCAGTTGTGTTGACACACTGACCACCATTTCCGGATGCACGGAACACATCAAACTTACACTCATTAAGATCCAGATGAAAATCAATTTCCTCTGCCTCCGGCATAATGGCTACTGTACAGGTGGAAGTATGGATTCTTCCGCCGGACTCTGTCTCAGGCACACGCTGTACACGATGTACACCACTCTCATATTTCAGTCTGGAATATGCTCCCTCACCTTTGATCATGAAAGTAACTTCCTTGAAGCCGCCGATCCCGTTTTCATTGAGACTGAGCATCTCTGTTTTCCAGCGGCGGGACTCTGCATATTTCACATACATACGGTAGATCTCAGCTGCAAAAAGTGCTGCCTCATCACCGCCTGCACCTCCGCGGATCTCAACGATAACGTTCTTACTGTCATTAGGATCTTTCGGAAGAAGAAGTATCTTCAGCTCATGCTCCAACTCCTCCACTCTCTTCTTCGCGTCAGAAAGCTCTTCTTTCAGCATTTCACGCATCTCTTCATCCTTCTCGCTCTCCAGCATGGAAAGACTGTCTTCGATGGTCTCTTTATTCTTCTTGTACTCTTTATATGCGTCTACGATTGGCTGCAGGTCGCTCTGCTCTTTCATCAGCTTCTGAAAATGCGCTGGATCATCGGTTACTCCCGGCTCTCCAAGCTCATTGAGAAGCTCCTCAAAACGCACCAGCAGATCATCCAGTTTATCAAACATGTATTTCCTCCTGTTTCTGATACTTGTAAATCTCTCACTGCTGTCCACTCTGTGTCCAGCCACGGTCTCATTCTTACAGCGGCTTCTGCCCGATCACTACACGGTCAAGGCCCGGAAGGTCTTTTATTACCTGAACCTGTTCAAAACCGGCTGTCTTCATCATCCCACTAACTGCCGCACCCTGAGTGCAGCCGATCTCATACAGAAGCCATCCACCCGGACGCAGATATTTTCCCGCTTCCGCAGTAATATTTCTGTAAAAATAAAGCCCGTCTTCCCTGCCGTCAAGTGCCCCTCTCGGGTCATGAAGGCGAACCTCTTCCATCAATGTCTCAATTTCTTCTGTTGCTATATAAGGCGGATTTGAAATAAGAATATCATATTTTCCGCCCTCTTTTCCACCTTTTTTCCAAAAATACGGTGCTGAAAATGTATCACTTTCCACAAATTCTGCCCGTTTCTCCACACCCAGATCTTTTGCATTCTTTTTTGCCACAGCAAGAGCTTCCGGTGAGATATCTGCGCCGGCACCTTTTGCATTTTCCCTTTCCAGCAGAAGGCTTATAAGAATGCAGCCGGAACCTGTGCACATATCCAGGATCTCCGGTTCTTTCATGCCGTTCATACATTTCAGTGCTTCTTCTACAAGTGTCTCCGTATCCTGTCTGGGAATCAGCACATCCTGGTTTACATAAAATTCATATCCCATAAAAAAAGCCTGATGAGTCAGCTGCTGTACAGGAATATGACCTGCACGCCTGCCGATCAGCTTAAGATACTCTGCTGCGGTCTCATCAGACACCGGTTCATCTCCATGTGCAAAATAATATGCCCGATTTATTCCGGTCTTAAATTCCAGAAGGAGCCAGGCATCCAGCCCGGCTTCTTCCAGTCCATTTTCTTTTAGTATGTTCGTTCCTTTTTTCAGAAGGGACTCAAGATTCTGCATTTTCTGTCTCCTCTGTCTCATAGGGGATATCCAAGTCGAATTCCTCTTTCAGATAAGCTCTCCAGTCAAAAACCGCCTCTACAGCTTTAATGGCTACTTCTGCCATATCTGCTGTCGGCTCTTTGGTTGTAAATTTCTGCATGGCAAGACCCGGCTTACTCATGATATCTGCAAACCTGCTGTCTGTTCTCCCTGCCCACTGGATGATCTCAAAAGAGATTCCCGCAACTACCGGTACCATAAGAAGTCTTCCGAACAGTCTTACCCAGTAAACCGGCACCAGTACAAACACGAAATGCAGTACAATGCTTACCAGCATAACCAGGAACAAAAAGCTTGTCCCACAGCGTTTATGAAGTCTGGAACTCTTCAACACATTCTCAACAGTCAGCGGAAGTCCGTGTTCCACACAGTTAATACACTTGTGCTCCGCACCATGGTACATAAATGTCCTCTGGATATCCTTCATTCTGGAGATCAGAAACATATATCCCATAAACAGTGCCAGCTTCACAAAAGCCTCCACAACTGTGACCAGAAACTCCGACGCGCCTACCTTGCGGATCAGACTGGCAAGTATGTAAGGCAGAAACATAAAAGCTGCCACAGACACAACCATGGAAACAGCTACAGTCACATAAAGCAGCCATTTAAACTGCCTGTCTTCTTTAGCTTTCTTCGCGGAACGCTCCTCTTCAGTAAGCTGCTCATTCCTTCTGGCAGCTTCTTCATCTTCCTCATCTCCTGCGATCTCTGCAGAATACATCAGGCATTTCGTTCCAACCACAAGAGAATCCACAAAACTTACCACACCACGAATGATGGGTTTCTTCAGAAACCCATGATTTCCGAAGATACATTTATAGTCCTCTACTTTCAGCTCGATCTCCTGATCCGGACGGCGCACTGCAATAGAATATTTATCCTTGTGGCGCATCATGATGCCTTCCATGACTGCCTGGCCACCAATATTCGATGATTTCATTCATTCTCTCCTGTGCAGCCTGAAAATGAAAAATATTTTCAGTTAAAGAAAGGCTGAGATTTCCCAACCTCAACCTTCTCATTTCCTGTATTCGTAATAATTACTTATTCAGGCCATATTTCTTATTGAACTTATCAATACGTCCACGAGCCTGTGAAGCCTTCTGCTGTCCTGTGTAGAACGGATGACATTTGGAACAGATCTCTACGTGGATGTCCTCTTTAGTGGAACCTGTTACGAAAGTATTTCCGCAGTTGCAGGTTACAGTTGCCTGATAGTAGTTCGGATGGATTCCTTCTCTCATGATTTTCACCTCTCTATATAATTTAATATTATTCGTATACATTTGACGAATTCCATTTTAAACAGCTTGCTAAGTATAACACAGCTTTTAGCAAAATGCAAGGACTTTATAAAAATTTCTGTTTTCTTACTGTCTGCACCAGTTCTGCATTTGTCCTTGTTCTGGCAAAGGTGTTCAGGATCTGCTCTACTGCCTCATCGGACTTCATTCCGTTGAGGGCTTTCCTCATAATATAGACAGCTTCCTGTTCTTCTTTGCTGAGAAGGAGATCCTCTCTTCTTGTACCGGATTTCTGGATGTCGATAGCCGGGAATACCCGTTTTTCCTGGAGTTTACGGTCAAGGACAAGCTCCATGTTGCCGGTTCCTTTGAACTCCTCGTAGATCACATCATCCATCTTGCTTCCCGTGTCTACAAGAGCAGTTGCCAGAATGGTCAGGCTTCCGCCCTCACGCATATTACGGGCTGCGCCAAAAAATCTCTTTGGCATATGAAGTGCTGCCGGATCAAGACCGCCTGATAAAGTTCTTCCGCTTGGAGGAATGATCAGATTATACGCTCTGGCTAATCTGGTGATGGAATCCAGAAGGATGATAACATCCTGCTTATGCTCTACCAGACGGCGGGCACGCTCCACGACCATCTCGGAAACTCTTTTATGATGCTCCGGAAGTTCATCAAAAGTAGAATAGATCACTTCCACATTCGGTCCCTGGATCGCTTCTTTGATATCTGTAACCTCCTCTGGGCGCTCATCGATCAGAAGGATGATCAGATGAGTGTCACGGTTGTTCTTGAGAATGGATTTGGCCACATCTTTAAGAAGGGTTGTCTTACCTGCCTTAGGTGGAGATACAATCATGCCTCGCTGGCCTTTACCGATGGGACTGATAAGGTCTACGATACGCATAGCTGTTGTCCCGCCTGCACGTTCCATTACAAGACGCTCATTCGGGAAGATCGGCGTCATATCCTCAAAATTGTATCTTCTCTGACCCTCGCTTGGATGAAAGCCGTTTATGGAAGATACATAGAGAAGTGCACTGAACTTCTCACCCTGAGTCTTAATTCGGATATTTCCCTGGATGATATCGCCTGTCTTCAGGTTAAAACGGCGGATCTGGGACGGTGAAACATAGATATCATTCTCTCCCGGAAGATAATTCTCGCAGCGGATAAATCCGTATCCATCCGGAAGTACCTCAAGGATTCCATTGGCTTTCTCGCCGCTGTCAAGCTGCGCTGATTCAGCCGGAGTGTTCCCATTCTCCGTACGGGCTTCCGTTTCAGACATACCTTCCCTCATGACTGTACGTTCTTCTCTCACCGGTTTCCTGTAATTATCACGGTTATAGCCTTCATGACTGCCTTCTCTGTTACTCTCCCGGGTGTACTCTCTGCGAATGGTTCTGTGTTCCTGTTCATACTTATCTGCCCGGTATTCTCTATGTTCCTGAATGCCTTCCGACTTCTGACGTGTACGGTATTCCGCATTTCCGCTCTCATGTTTCTTTTCTTTCAGTGTATTCTCTTTCTGTACATCTACTCCTGCAGAACTTCCCCTGAAAACATTCTCCTCTGATATACTCTTCTGTTCCTCAGCAGGATTCCCCTTCGCTGCTTCTTTCGCATCTTCTTCCAGCATTCTCTCGATCAGTGCCGGTTTTCTCAACGTGGAAATGCCCTTCATACCCCTTGCCTTCGCCAGATCTTTCAGCACGGCCAGAGATAGTGATTCATATTTTTCTCTCATAAATACCTCTATCCTTACTATTTATAATTGTAATTTCAAAAAATCAATGGAATTTTATACAGCCCGACATGGCTATACTGGTGTCTGAACCGTTATTGAACGTAAAATGATTATGATAATAATATACACCATTTCTGAAGCAATGCAAGAAATTTTTATCGACAATTTTATCCCCTGACAAAAAAAGGTCACCCGGAAGTAGAAAACTCCCGGGTGGCCGACTATGTAATTATTTATTTCCAAATTACTTTATAAACATTGATGATCTTATTCACCTGTGCATCTGTAACTTTTGCAAGTGCGTTCTTTACTGCTTCGTATGTCTGCGGACGCTGTGCCTTCAGCGCTGCCGGATTCTCCACATAATTCTGAACGGATTCTGCAAAATACTCAGACGCATTCTGTGTTGCATACGCTTTTCTGACACCTGTAAATTTAGATTTCTCACTGTTGTAAACAGCTGCGAAAGAACTGGATTTATCAACATTTCCTGCAATAAATGCAAGATAATGTCCAAGTTCATGATAGATGGTATCATCTGCATTCTGAAGTGTAATACTTCTTGTTCTTGCATCAAAGTAACCTGCATAGGAAACGCCTGGGTCAACAGTTACTGTAAATCCCATTTTCTTATAGGCATTTATTACTTTGCTGTCCATCTTCGGTGCAACAGATGCTACATCTGCGATAGTATATTTCTCTTTTTTTACAGTTGTGCCTGCTGTTGTGTCCTTTGTGCCGGTTGTCTTGGCAGCTTCAACTGTTGTGGTTGTCTTTATTGTTGTGGTAACTTTCTGTGTCTGTACTACATTTTTGGATTTCCTGGTGTATTTCTGATTCACATCTGTCTGTACAGTTGTCTGCGTCTTTACTGTTGTTGTCTGATTCTGTTTGGTTGTCTTGGTCGATACTTTCTTTTTTGTTGGAAATTTCCTGGTATAAGTTTTCGTGGATGCTTTTTTTAACTTGATATTTTTCTTCGTTGTCTTACTTCTTCTGGTTGTCTTGGTCGTTACCTTCGGCCGTGAAGCAAGCGGTGTGTCATCATCTTCGATAGTCTGCTCAATTACCGGATCTGTATAATTCGGAAGTTCCGGAACCTGTGAGTCCTGCCATACCATTGACAGACTTCCTGCCGTAAGCAGTACCGCTGCCGTAATACATCCTGCTGCCATCTTCTTATTTTTAAAGAATTTTTTTAAGTTTATTTTCTTCATACATTTTCATACCTTTCTGAAAACGAGGCGTCTCAGCTGTCATCTTTACTGGTGGCCGCAGGTTTATTGCATCAAAAAAACCGCTTATTCTAAAATAAACGGCCGCGTCAACACATAAATCCTTTTTCACCTGAATGATGCTTAAGTACGTCACTAAATCGGAATTTAATGCGGCAACCGGCTGTCATAGTCATTTAACTGTAATTTTCTGTGACCTTAGACCCTTGGCTTTGCGTCCCTGTCTTTCAACAGGTTTGCCTTTATATATACAGTATATGGTGTTTTCCCTGAAATGTCAACATTTCCCCCCTGATTTTAAGCCCTGCTTCTGTCTTTTTTTTTCATAATCTGCTATACTGTTTTCTATAAAAAAGATGAAAAACACTTTATAAACAGGAGAACGGAAAATATGTCTAAATTCTTATCTGTCCGTCTCTTTTTTGTACTGCTGCTTTCCGGGATCCTGGTGTTCCTCTCAGGCTGCGGTAAATCTGCCGGATCCGGCAAAGAACCGCCGACTTATTCACCTGCACAGGTTCTCACCCCGGAAGCCCCCGGCAAACAGACTCTCGGAAATCCTCCTCTGATCCTGGATATTTCCAATCAGGATCAGGGTTATTTCACTGCCTTGTCTGATTCCAGTGATTCCCGTATGAACATTCAGCTTACCACGCCATCAGGAGTACTCTATTCCTATTTTCTGGAACCGAAAAAACAGGCTGTTCTGCCTTTTTCCGAAGGCTCCGGCGATTATCTTGTCACCTGCTACCAGCAGGTTGACGGAAGCCAGTATGCAGCCCTCTATACAGAAACCTTAACTGTGAAGCTTGAAAATGAATTTCTTCCGTTTCTGTATCCGAACCAGTACGTGGATTTTTCCAAAGACAGCCAGGTCTGCAGTGAAGCAAAATCTCTTGTCACAAAGGATATGAATGATGTGGACATCCTGAAAGCTGTCTATACATATGTGATCAATAATGTCACTTACGATTACGACAAGGCCGATTCTGTAGAAGCCGGTTATCTTCCGGATGTTGACGACACCCTTTCCTCTGGTACAGGCATCTGTTTCGACTACGCAGCACTGACCGCTGCCATGCTTCGAAGCCAGGACATTCCCTGCAAACTGGAGATTGGCTATTCCGGCGATATCAAACACGCCTGGATCGATGTCTATATCAGAAACAAAGGCTGGGTCACAAAGGCCATTTCTTTTGAAGGAGATACCTGGAAGCTGATGGACCCCACCTTTGATTCCAACAGTGACGACAATGAAGCCATTCAGGATTATATCGGAGACGAAAGCAATTATACGGTACAGTTCACCTACTGACCGCTTACCTTACAAAAAAGGAGACGATTCTATGAAATATAAACTGACGGCCCTGGAACTCAAAAATTTCTGCGGGCAAATGGGAATGCTTCTGCATTCCGGCATATCCACAACAGAAGGGCTGCACATCCTCTGTGACGAAAGCAGAACAGATACAGACAGGGAAATTCTGGAACCTCTGATCCGTTCCGTCGAAGAAACCGGCTCCCTTTCCCAGGCTCTTGAGGAAGTCGGCTGTTTTCCAAAATCCATGACTGCCTATGTAAGAACCGGTGAGGAAACCGGCTGCCTGGACGAAATTATGAAAAGCCTTTACCTTCACTATGAGCAGGAACAGGAAATTTCACAGCAGATCCGGAGTGCAGTCACTTATCCCCTTATCATGCTGGGAATGATGGCCGTTGTGATCCTTGTCCTCCTGGTAAAAGTCCTTCCTGTTTTTCAGCAGGTATTCACGCAGATGGGAATGGAGATGAACGGAGTATCCCGGGGACTTTTAAACGCCGGAAATGTGATCAGACACTACTCTGTGGTTTTTATGATCCTGGCCGCTGTACTGATCGGCTGCATCCTGTTTTTCAGCCTTACGGAAAAAGGCCGCCAGAATCTTAGCCGTCTGATAACCCATCTTCCGGTATTCCGTGAGATCCCGGTTGCCATGGATTACAGCCGCCTGGCCCAGGGACTGTCTCTTGGCCTTAAAAGTGGTCTTTCCCCGGAAACCACCCTGGAACTTACCAGGTCGCTGCTGACTCAGCCCGAGATTCTTGACCGCCTGAAAAAAACCTCTGTACTTCTTGATGAAGGTGAAGCCTTTTCCAGAGCTCTCACCAAATCAGAGCTCTTTGGCGGCATGGAAGGACGTCTTGTCAACATTTCCTTTTATTCCGGCACCAGTGACGAAACTTTTCGCCAGCTTTCCCGGCAGTACACGGAAAAATCCCTGGATCTGATCTCACAGGCTGTTTCTGTTATAGAGCCTACCATTGTGATCCTTCTTTCTCTTCTTGTAGGTCTTGTACTGCTTTCTGTGATGATGCCACTTCTGGGCATCCTCTCGGATTTTGCAATGTAAGGTGGTGACAGAATGGAACTTTTTGAAAACCGCAGAAAAAAATTCCTGAGAAGTCTTCTGCTTCTTTTTCCGGTGCTGTTTCTGGTCATAGCCTGTATCCTGTTTACTGCAGGTGTCGGCCGCACTTCCGGAAAAACCCTTTTGCAGGAACAAAACGCCCTGGAACAGACATTAAAAAGCTGTGCTGTCCGCACCTATGCCATGACCGGGGAATACCCTGAGGATCTTTCCCAGCTTCTTGATGACTACCACATCACCTATGACAAAACCCGGTTCGTGGTAGAGTACGTCCCCAATGGTTCCAACCTTCTGCCATCTGTCAGCGTGATCGCCCTGAACGGAAGCCGGAAAGGAGGAACCGCCTCATGAAACAGCAGAAAACCAACGGACATTCCATCTCCTCACTGTTTTCCCTTCTTCTGTTCGGGATCTTCGCCCTGTTCCTTATGCTGATGCTTTTGTTTTCTGCAAGAGTTTATCAGAATACTATGGAACAGACAGCTTCTGACACTGACTTTGGGACAGCAGTTACATATCTCACTACCAAATTCCGGCAGCATGACCAGGCAGACGGGATCTTTACCGGCACCCTGGACGGCACGCCTGCGCTGTGTTTCCGGGATCACATAAAAGATAAGGATTATATCACTTATATTTACCTGAAAGATGAGAATCTGATGGAGCTTTTTACTGCTTCGGATTCTCAGGCAAACTCTTCTGCCGGCACTGCCATCGCAGCACTTTCAGACTTCCAGGCAGAAGAAATGGAACACGGATTTTACCGCATCACGCTCAAAAGCACAGCAGGAATTTCTTCCAGATTTCTTCTTCACAGTACAGCCGCTGATGCAGCACAGCCCACAGTAAAAAAGGAGGCCTCCTCATGAAAAAATTACAGCAAAACTTTGGAAGCAGCCTTTTTCTCATGGAGATGATCCTGGCACTTCTGTTCCTGTCCCTCTCCTGTGCAGCATGCATTCAGATCTTTGCGGCAGCAAGGTCAAACAGGATCAGGGCAGAACAGCTGAACCAGATCCAGACACTGACTACTTCTGTCGGCGAAGCACTGGAAGGCACAGACGGTTCCGCTGATGAAATTTTAGAGCTTATTCCGGATGGTGTTCAGGAAGATCCAGACATTAACTGGTATTATGACAACGCCTGGAAGATATGTCCTCGGGACAGCGCAGTCTACGTGATGACTTTTACACCGGATACTTCTTCTCAGGAAAAATCAGGCACACTTACTTTCTGCCGGACTTCTGATAACACCGAGCTTTACCAGATTTCCCTCCGCTTTCCTGCCTGTGATTTCGGAAAGGAGGATTCGAAATGAAACAAAAACATTCTTTTTTTGTAACTGTTGGAATCCCTTCCCTGTTTCTGATCTTTTCCGTTCTGGTACTTTTTGTTCTGGCTCTGCTCACCCTCGGAAGCTCCAGAAACAGCCTGAACACAGCAAAACATTCTCTGGAGCAGACGGAGAAATATTACAAAGCCTGCTCCAGTGCCACAGAAACCGTATCACAGATCCGAAGTTGGGCTGGCCAGTTTGCAGAAGAATCTGCAAGTGAAAAAGAATATTTTTCCCAGCTCAGTCAGTTCGCGGATACTGAAGGCGCTCTTACCTGGGACTCCGCCAAGCATACTCTTTCTTTCTCGAAAAAGATCTCAGATACCCAGCAGCTTTCCGTTATTCTGAAGCTTCTTTATCCGGCAGAAAAAAACACCCAGGCTCTTAATGTCCTTCAGTGGAATACAGAGCTCACAGGTTCATGGACACCTGACAACAGCCAGAATGTATTTAAAGGAGGCAAATGAACATGGACACCCAAATCCCAGAATTCTTAACAGAAGCCGCCAACAAACGTGTTTCTGATATCTTTATCATTGCAGGCCGCACACTGGCCGAAAAGATCGACGGCCATCTTTTCGGCATCGGAGAAAGGCTGATGCCGGAACAGACAGAATCATTGCTGCGCACCATCTACAAACTTGCAGGAAACCGTGATATGTCAAAACTTCTGGAAACCGGCGACGATGACTTTTCGTTTTCCATTTCCGGTGTTTCCCGCTTCCGCGTCAATGCTTACAAACAGCGTGGTTCCCTCGCTGCCGTGATCCGTGTAATCGCTTTCCGGCTGCCTGATCCGGCAGAGCTTATGATCCCGGATGACGTTATGAACATTGCTGACTATACCCGTGGAATGGTTCTTGTGACAGGTTCTGCAGGCAGTGGAAAATCCACCACTATGGCCTGCCTGATCGACCGGATCAACCATACACGTGAGGGACATATCATCACTCTGGAAGACCCTCTTGAGTACCTGCACCGCCACGACCGCTGCATTGTAAGCCAGCGTGAGATCTGTACAGATACTGAAAGCTATCTTACTTCTCTGCGTGCCACACTCCGGCAGAGCCCTGATGTGATCCTTCTTGGCGAAATGCGTGATTATGAGACGATCCAGACCGCAATGACTGCTGCTGAGACCGGTCATCTGGTTCTTTCCAGTCTTCATACTCTTGGAGCTGCCAATACGATCGAACGTATTATGGATGTGTTTGAACCGTCACAACAGCGCCAGATTGCCATTCAGCTTTCCATGGTGCTCCAGGCCGTGATCTCCCAGCAGCTGATCCCGGATGTGGACGGCCGCAATATTCCTGTTTTTGAGGTCATGCGACTGACACCTGCCATCCGTAATATGATCCGCGACAACAAAATCCACCAGATCGAAGGTGTGATCTCCACATCCACCCAGGATCAGATGCGTTCCATGGACCAGAGTCTTCTGGAACTGTATCGAAAAAAACGTATCACCAGGGATACTGCTTTGAAATATGCTATGAATCCAGAGATGCTGAAGAGAAAACTGATGTAAACCTTAGAAAATTTACTTATATGTCAAAAATCCCCTGCTGTCAGCTCATACAGCTAACATGCAGGGGATCTTTCATAATCGGGAATTTTATATTCCGCTCTGCCACATACTTATGAATGTAATCTGTCACATTTCTGCTTTTATCAATGTACCACATTTCCCACAATTCCATAGGAAACAACATACATGATAACAGTTGCCATCACCAGTCCGCAAAAGATAGCGATAGATGATTTCTTGATATCCACCTCGAGAAGAGATGCGATCAGAGATCCTGTCCAGGCACCTGTACCCGGCAGCGGGATTCCTACGAACAACAGAAGCCCGAGGAATTCATATCTCTTGATTTGATCACTTTTTCCCATGGCCCTGTTCTCCAGCTTAATGATCAGACCTCTGAAAAGCTTCGTCTTTTTTAACCATTTAAAGATCTGCCTGATAAAAAGCAGAATAAACGGGATCGGAATAATATTTCCCGCAATACAGATCGGGATTGCCTTTACAGCCGGAATCTTCAGAAGTGATGCAGCCAGAAGACCGCCTCGAAGCTCCAGGATCGGAATCATGGAAATGATGAACACAGCACCCTCCGGAGAAATAAACTGTGAAAGGTGGGTTGAAAACCACTGTACAAGTACTTCCATAGTACCTCCTTCTTATTTCAGATATTCTGTCAAAAACTCAATCAGTTTCTTCATCTCCTCATCTGTACCAATGGTGATACGGAGATGGTTGTCGATTCTGTCCTTTGGAAAATATCTCACATAGATATGTTTCTCTCTGAGAGCTTCAAAGAGCTCTTTTGCAGGACAGCTCTTATGTGTGGCAAAAATAAAGTTTGCTTTGGAATCCTGAAAAGAAAATCCAAGTTTTCCAAGTTCTGTCTTTGTCCACTCTCTTGTCGCAATGATCTTATTACAGCACTCCTCAAAATATGCCTTATCTTCCATAGATGCCACTCCTGCAGCAATGGTAGTTCTATCCATTGTGTAAGAATTAAAAGAATACTTCACATCATTCAGATACTTGATCAGCTCCGGATTTCCGAATGCATATCCAATACGCATTCCTGCAAGAGATCTGGACTTGGAGAATGTCTGCACAACAAGAAGATTATCATATTTTTCAATCAGAGGAAGTGCGGATACAGAGCCAAAATCCACATAAGCCTCATCTACGATCACGATACTTTCCGGATTTTTTGCCACGATCTCCTCAATCTCAGAAAGCGGCATCTCTACACCTGTCGGTGCATTGGGATTCGGGAATACGATTCCGCCATTCTCACGCAAGTAGTCTTCCTTGCGGATATGGAACTCCTCATCCAGTGCCGGACGCTCATAAGGAATGCGGAAAAGATCTGCCCATACATCATAAAATGAGTATGTAATATCCGGGAACAGGATCGGCTTTTCCGAATTAAAAAATGTCAGGAAACACATGGCCAGAACATCGTCTGAACCAACACCTGTAAATACCTGCTCATCTTTCAGCCCGTAAAATCCGGCAATGCTGTGTACGAGGTCTCCTGCTGTCGGGTCCGGATAAAGTCTCAGCGTATCTGTATCAAGGTTCTCAAGAGCCTTCTCTACTCCCGGTGCCGGTGAATATGGATTCTCATTTGTATTCAGTTTGATCATACCGCTCTCATTTGGCTGTTCACCCGGAGTATACGGCACGACTTTTCGTATATTTGCTTCCCATGGTTTCATGCTGTGCTTAGGCCTCCTATCAGTTATTGTTCGTCTCGCTCTTTGCTATTGTACTCACTGGAGAGACATTTGTCAAAGGGTAATACCACCTTCCCGGCAACAAAAAGACACCCGTACCGGGTTACAGAGTACGGGTGTCTGATATATTTTTCTTAATGAAGGGCTGTTTTGGTCCGTGTCAGGCGTTTAAGATCAGATACGTGCTACGCCTGTTGCTTTTGCAGCTTCAGCTACAGCTTTTGCTACAGCCGGTCCGACTCTCTTATCAAATGCCTTCGGGATGATATACTCAGGAGAAAGCTCCTCGTCTGTGATCAGATCTGCAAGTGCTTTGGAAGCTGCGATCTTCATCTCATCGTTGATATCACTTGCTCTTACATCGAATGCACCACGGAAGATTCCAGGGAATGCAAGAACGTTGTTGATCTGGTTCGGGAAGTCACTTCTTCCTGTGGAGATAACCTTGGCTCCGCCTGCTTTTGCGTCATCCGGGAAGATCTCCGGTGTCGGGTTTGCGCATGCAAAGATGATGGCATCTTTGTTCATTGTCTTAACCATCTCTGTTGTAACTGCTCCAGGAGCGGAAACACCGATAAATACATCAGCACCAACCAGCATCTCTGCAAGAGTGCCCTGTTTCTTCTGAAGGTTTGTGAGCTTGCTCATCTCTTCCTTAACCGGGTTCATTCCTTCTGTACGTCCCTCATAGATGGCACCCTTTCTGTCGCAGAGTGTAACATCCTTGAAGCCTGCTTTCAGAAGAAGTCTGCAGATAGAAATAGCAGCTGCACCTGCACCGTTCATAACGATACGAACATCCTCTTTCTTCTTTCCGACAACCTTCAGCGCATTTGTCAGACCTGCAAGTGTGATAACTGCAGTTCCGTGCTGGTCATCATGGAAGATCGGAATATCGCATTTCTCTTTCAGTTTTTTCTCGATCTCGAAGCATCTTGGAGCAGAGATATCCTCAAGGTTTACACCACCGAAGGATCCGGAGATCATGTAAATAGTATTTACAATCTCATCTACATCATGGCTCTTAATGCAAAGCGGGAATGCGTCTACATCGCCGAATGCTTTGAAAAGTACACATTTACCTTCCATTACAGGCATACCAGCTTCCGGTCCGATGTCACCAAGACCAAGAACTGCAGAACCGTCTGTTACAACAAGACACATATTCCATCTTCTTGTAAGCTCGTAGGATTTATTGATATCTTTCTGGATCTCAAGGCAAGGCTGAGCTACACCTGGTGTATATGCAAGAGAAAGGTCGTCTTTATTCTCAACCGGTACTCTTGTAACAACCTCAATCTTACCTTTCCAATCTCCGTGCAGTCTTAATGACTCTTTTGCATAATCCATTTTCTTTTCCTCCTTGGATAATTATGATATATTTCATTTCAAAAGGATTACCTGAATTAATAATTACCATTGAAGAATTTACTGTCCTTCGGAAGCTCATAGCTTTCAAAATAAGAGCCAAAATCAAGCTTCAGATAACTGCAGAGATCAGCAAGCTCTACCATGGTATTGTCGTTGACCGGAATGCCATTCTCTTTTCTGTCTTTTTCAGCAGCTACCTCTTTCTCGCCGTGTGTATAGATCCTGTCCTGACCGTCTGCCTTCGGACTCTCCCTAAGTGCCTCAAGATATTCTGAAAAATGCTTGCGGATCGCATCCGGATCTCCGAATGCCGCCGGGTTGATCGCCATAAATCCATGGCAGATACCGGTCTTATCCGGGAATGTACAGCACTTGTCGGAGGTAACGCCCATGGAAAGAATAGAGCTGAACAGCTCACAGAGCATTCCATAGCCATATCCCTTATGGCTTCCGCTGACTTCCTCGTTTCCACCAAGAGGCATGATTCCGCCGCCCTTCTTGGCTACGATGTTTGCAAGTACATCCGGTGCATTATTGCTGGCATGACCGTTTTTGTCAAGTGCCCAGCCATCCGGAAGAGGCTTGCCCATCTTATTATACATTTCCAGTTTACCTCTGGTTACAACTGTTGTGGAACAGTCAAAGAAAAACGGATACGGGTCTGCAGGCATAGCGACTGCGATCGGGTTGGAGCCCAGCATAGCCTTTCTTCCGAAGGTCGGTACCATGATCGCCTCGGAGTTGGTACATGCCATTCCAAGAAGTCCTTCATGGCAGGCCATGTTCGCATAATATCCTGCAATACCGAAATGATTGGAATTTCGTACACTTACGATTCCCACACCAGTTGTCTTCGCCTTCTCAATTGCCTTTTCCATGGCAAAATGACTGATCAGCTGGCCCATTCCGTTATGTCCGTCTATCACGGCAGAAATCGGTGTTTCAAAAACAACTTCCGGTTTCGCCTGGGGATGAATAGTCCCCTTCTCGATTCCTTTATGGTAACGAACCATCCTCTGCATTCCGTGGCTCTCGATCCCATACAGATCAGCAGTCAGAAGAACATCTTTAATGATATTTCCTTCTTCCTCAGAAAAGCCAAACGCTTTGAAAACGTCTCCGCAGAAATGGTTCAGTGTGTCATAACTCCATTTTACATATCCCATAATCGTAAGTCCTTTCTCCTGATATTTCCGGCAGGTTACTGCCATAATATCAAACTTTTTTGGTATTACCAATACAGTCCCTATTATAGCACGCGGTCTTACCAAAATCAATAGTGGTCTTACCAGATTAACGGGATTTTTACTGAAATTTTATTTAATTTTTTCAGGTGGATCAGCGATGAAATACAAGGCTGTTCTCACCCTGCTGCTGTGCGATCTCCAGTATATATTTCTCAATGGTTTCCATATGTTCGCGCATCAGCTTCTCCGCCTGGTTCCGGTCTCCGGAAATAATAGCTTCCACCAGCCTTCTGTGCTGCTCATCCACCTCCAGAGCGGAATTATGTTTCTGCATGATATAGGTTCGGGTGCCGGAAATGATCTCCTCTGTCAGCTGCGCTGCCGCATCCAGGACATTGTAGATCATAGGATTCCCTGCGATCCTGCCGATCTTCGTATGAAGCTCCTTATCAAGACCTGCACGGGCTTTCTCATCCTCTGAACTCTCCAGCTGTGCCAGAATGGAACGCAGATCTAATGCGTCCTTCTCTGTACAATTCCCGGCTGCAAGAAGAGCTGCTTCCTGCTCCAGTGCTGAACGAAGCTCCTGTACCTGCTGTACATGGCTGTTATTCAGCTGAAAAAGAAGGGCCAGTGGTGCAGAAAGCCACTGATCCATATTCTCAGTGATATAGTTGGCTCCACCGCGGACCGTTGTGACAATTCCCATCAGTTCCAGTGCCCGCAGGACTTCACGAACAGCAGGTCTGGAAACCCCCAGTGATTCTGCCATAACACGTTCCGCAGGTAAAGTATCCCCCGGCTTCAGTTCTCCCCGCCGGATATTTTCTATGATCTGCGCTAATATTCCGTCAAATGCTCGTTCTTCTGTAATTTTTGTAAACATGTCGTCCGTTTCGGCCGCCTTCCTTTATTATTGTGTTGCCTTTCATTACATAAAAATCCCGGAATATAGACAGGTGGATATTTACCATCCGCAGTCGCCATACAGCTCTGCATCAAATAGTCACTCTGCAGCCATTCAGTCAGTCTGTGCAATTTGACTATTTGTTTACTCTATTTTCCGGACTTTTATAGTAAATATAATACGATAATTCACCAATTTAATCAATAGTAAATAATAAATTGGTCAGACATATTATTTTGTTACTGTCCACTGGTAATATTCCGCGAGGTGTTTTTTGTGAACGAAGGTCACAGAAAACCCGAGACATACCACGCGAATTTATGCGATTAGCATAAATTCTGTGCATCGCGAAGCGTGTTACTGAGAACGGAGTGAACAGTAATATTATTTTATTCCATTATTGAGAATATTTTCCACTTCCTCCATCTGGCCCAGAAGCATTTTCTGGCGGTCATCAAAAAGAAGGCCTTTATTATGCCTGTAATACTGGTCAGAACCGTTCTCCCGAATGAACCAGAGACTATAATAGTTGGCGTTCAGTTCTGTGATAAATGCCACCATTTCCTGGCTGTCTCCAAAGGCCGCTTCCATAAAGTCGAAGACGTTCTGAAGAGTAAGAGATATCTCGTCAGTTCGGTTTTCGTAGGCTTCGGTTTCGGATTCAAAGAGGGCTTTGACAAACTCATAGTTCCGGTTTGATGATGGAACTTCCGATTCTGCTGCGGCACTTCCGCCTCCTGCCAGCTCTGAACCTGATCCGGTTTTATCTGATCCGGTTGATTCCGATCCAATTGATCCCGAGGTTGATTTCGATCCGGACGCATTTTCAAAGAATGACACAACACGTTTCTGTATACGCTCCTGCTGTTTTGTAAGAAGCTCACTCTTTTTGTCCTTTTCAAGATCCGCCTCTGCTTTTTCCATGAGATTTTTTGCTGTAAGGCCGTCCTGATCTTCTCTGAAGTACACCATATAATCATACAATTTCGTGAGGTAGGCATCGGTAAGACAGCATTCTGTAAAAAGCTCGCTGAGTTTTCCGTTAAGAAGGCTTACGATGCTCAGATGCTCATCCAGGGAGGCCGCGCGGATCTTGCCCAGAGTAATGGAATCCCACTTTCCTTTCAGGATGTCCTCCACTTTATAGTCCGTTTTGTACTTATAATAGAGAGCCAGATAGCCTGCAAAATCCTTTGCGATCATCCGGTGCTGGATGTACTGGCTGACTACCTCACGGTCTACGGTTTTTCCAAGGATCTCATAAACCTGGATCAGACGGGAAAGATCCTCCCAGCCTCTGGCTGTGGCAAAGATCTTTCCGTCTACGGTATTCTCCACCCTGTAGAAATTTTTTCTGCGAAGCTCCAGATAGGAGATCACCGCCGGATGAATTCCCTGCTGATAGGCGTATTCCTTCCACACATCAAAGTCTGCCTCCACATCGATCTTCTTGATACGGTCCAGAGTGACCACATCGAATTCCCGGACGGATTTGTTATATTCTGGCGGGTTGCCTGCTGTGACGATCACCCAGCCTTCCGGCACCTTCTGGTTTCCGAAGGTTTTTCCCTGAAGGAACTGCAGCATCATCGGCGCTAGTGTTTCAGATACGCAGTTGATCTCATCAATGAACAGGATGCCTTCTTTCAGACCTGTTTTTTCCATTTTATCGTAAACGGACGAAATGATCTCACTCATGGTATATTCCGTGACAGAAAATTCTTCCTCACCATAATTCTTTTTTACAATAAAAGGAAGTCCCACAGCACTCTGCCTGGTGTGGTGGGTAATGGTATAGGAAACAAGAGCAATCCCGCATTCCCTTGCTATCTGTTCCATAATCTGTGTCTTTCCGATTCCCGGAGGGCCCATAAGAAGGATCGGTCTCTGTCGAATCGCCGGGATCCGGTACTCACCGAATTCGTCCTTTGAAAGATATGCTTCTATGGAATCTCTGATCTCCTGCTTTGCTCGTTTTATGTTCATGGTATTCTCCTTTTCACGGCATATAAAAAACTGCCTGCAGGATCCTCCGCCTAAAACGGGTTGCCTTGCACGACATCTGCAAAAAATATGCCTGAATCCAATGATAAATCGAAAATTGAATTCAGGCAAGTTTTTCACTACTATATAATTTTTTTATTCTGCTGTCAGTGTGTGTATTAGGTTAAGAATACGTCCCGCACACATTCTGACAACTTCTTCCGAAAGCTTTCCGTCTTCAAAAGCTTTTCGGATATTTTCTGCGTCGGCTGCATTACCAGGCATGATAATATCATTTCCTGCTGTCACGCATTTCCACGGAATACTTCCATCTTCCGGAACCGTTGTATTCCAGTCTGACATGATCACACCGTCAAATCCCCATTCTTTCCGGGCAATGGCTGTACAGAGATCAACACTGTTTGCAGCATGGACACCATTCAGTAAATTATAGGAAGACATGATTGCCACTGGTCTGCTTTCTTTAACTGCAATCTCAAAACCACGCAGGTAAATTTCCCTCAGGGCACGTTCTGATACCTGTGCATCCACGCCCATACGATTATCTTCCTGATTGTTGCAGGCAAAATGCTTAACGGTAACACCGCAGCCAGGTCTGCTCTGCACTCCTTTTGTCATGGCTGCTGCCATGGTTCCGGAAAGCAGCGGATCTTCGGAATAATATTCAAAATTTCTGCCGCACAGAGGGTTTCTCTGAATATTAAGACCAGGTGCTAGCCAGAGATCTATGTGGAATTCTTCCATTTCTTCTGCCACTGCTATTCCAACTTTTTCCACAAGGGCAGTATCCCAGGTCTGAGCCAGTGCAGTTCCAACCGGAAATGCCGTACAGAACTGATAATATCTGTCTGCGTTTTCGTGAATCTCATCTGTTCTCAGGTATCCGTTTTCCAGAGATCCAAGGACACCGATTCCATATACTGTGTCTGTTTCTCTGTCTACTTCATAATTCTGCTGAAGTCTCAGTCCTGCAGGCCCATCGGCCATGATCAGTGGGGAAACGCCATATTGCTCATAAAGAGCAGCCGTGGTCTCACCAGCAGAGCCAGGAACACGGATTCCTGCCGCCCCCAGATTACTGGAGATTCCAGCAATATTCCCATAAAACAGCGGGAGCAGATCCTTTGCAGGAATCTTATTTTCCGGTTGGCAGGTGCATTCTGTTCTCTTCTCTGGTTCAGGATAATAGATATATCTTCCAATCTTCTCATTCTCTGCCTTCTCTTTCCATTTCAGAGTTCTGGCAGAAAGATTCTGGCGATCATAAACTTCTTCAGTAATATCAGTCTGATTCTCAAGGATATTCGTTTTATCTAGGATCACACTCTCCGGCACTTCAAGCATTGCAGCCAGCGTAAGCGATGCAACGCTGTTTCCGACCCAGACAGCATAATAACCTTTTTCAGCAATCCAGGCATGCTGCTCTTCGGAAAAATATGCCAGTGTCTTTCTGTCGATCCTGATTTTCAGCAGTTCTTTTTCCCCCGGCTTCAGAAGTTTTGTTTTTGCAAAGCCAGCCAGCCGACGGTATTCCTTCCCTGATTCATCCTGTGGAAGAGACACATAGACCTGCACGACCTCTTTTCCCGAAAAAGTTTCTCCTGTATTCGTTACCTCTGCTTCAACTTCAACGCCATCCCCTGATGTTTTCATCCCATGGAAGCGTATCTGCATTTCTGTGTAAGAAAGTCCATATCCAAACGGAAACAGCGGTTTTACACCAAAAGTATCAAAATAACGATATCCTGTATAAATTCCTTCCTTGTACTCTTCTCTTTCAAGCTTGCCATTAAGATAGCTGTATTCCTCTGCACACGGATAATCCTCATACCTTCTGGCCCATGTTGCAGTCAGCTTGCCGCCTGGAGTTACCTTTCCCAGAAGGACATTAGCGAGGGCAAGTCCGCCTCTTTGTCCAAGCTGGGAAATATTTAGGACAGCACAGATATTTTCTGTTTCTTCCAGAATATCTGTCAGTTCTACCGGACCGCCGGAATTCAGGATAAGTACTGTAGGAATCTTCTGTGCATCAAGGAACCGGATATCCTCCCGCTCCCGTCTGCTCAGATAATAATCTCCCTCGACCCTGCGCCTATCCTTTCCCTCACCGGAAATCCTGCTTACCACATAGATTGCTGTCTGGGCATCGACAGTATCTTCTGCTGTGACTGCACGGCCTTCCGGCATTGCAAAGGGATTTTCCGCATAGGCATCAAAAGGATTTTCCACAAACTTTGCTTCTTCCAGTATTTTTTCTTTCCATGCCCGGCGTGCTTCTGCGTATATTGACTCATAATTGGCCAGCCATTTCTCGCTTACGATCTGAATACCGTTTTCTTTCAGTCCCTGATAAATAGAAATGTTACTTCTGTTATTCACATCACCGGAACCTGTTCCGCCTTTCACTGTCTTTCCCGCACCGGCGCCGTATAAACCTATTTTCGTGGAAATATTCAGAGGGAGTATTTTTTTATCATTTTTCAGCAGTACAATACCCTCCTCTGCTGCTTTTTCCGAAAGAAGACCGTTTCGTATTTCACGGTCTGACATGCTGTGTTTCTTTGTTCCGCTGTGTTTCCATTTCTTAACTGTCATATCTTACCTGCTACCTTTTGTTATTCTTTTACGCCTCCAAGTGTCACTCCTGCGATGATAAACTTGGAAAGAAGGAGATATACGATAATGATCGGCACAATGGCAACTGTGATCATCATGTAAATCTTACCCATATCAAAATTCATATAATCTGCTCCACGAAGTGTTGCAATCAGGATTGGAACAGTCATCTTGCTTTTAGACTGGATAACCAGAGCAGGAACGAAATAATTGTTCCAGGAGCCTACAAATGTAAAAATCGCCTGTACAGCGATTGCCGGCTTCATGATTGGCAGGACAATACTGTTGAAAGTACGGAATTCTCCGGAGCCGTCAATTCTGGCTGCTTCTACCAGTGACATCGGCAGTGAGGACTGCAGATAGCTGTACATAAAATAGAATACGGCCGGTGACGCAACAGACGGAATGATCAACGGAAGCAGGGAATCATATAATCCCATCTTTGTGATCAGACGAAGGAAGCCCATTGCAGTTACCTGTGTCGGCATGACGAGGATCGCCATGATAAATGTAAACGCTACATTCCTTGCCTTGAAATCATAGGCATAAAGACCATATGCTGTCAGTGAGGAAAAATATGTACATAATACTGCACTGCATCCGGACACGATAATACTGTTAAGAATTCCCCTGAACATCGGAAAGCTTCCGTCATTTGCAACATTCATCAGGTTTTTCCAGAAATATTTTCCAGGAAGAGCAGAAAATCCCTTCTGAAGCTCTGCATGAGAATGAGACGCATTCACGATCAGTACATAAAAGAAAAAGAGACACATAAAGGAAAGAATAATAAGTACCACATGTGCCACGATACTTCTGATCCTGCTGGCTGTCTTATCTTTCATCATTTTGTTTTTCTCCTTTCTGCTCTTGCTCTCTTTTTCGCTGCTTTCTTAGATCCGTCCGGATCATTGTCGTTAGTCATACGATATACAAAGAAGCAGAGGATTGCACTGATAATAAACAGGTATACAGACAATGCTCCGGCCATACCATAATTCTTGCTCTTCAGATGGCTGTTCAGGAACATAATCAGTGTCATGGATGTTCTGTCCGGATTACCCTGTCCGTTTGTGAGGATCTGCGGTACATCAAACATCTGAAGGCCACCGATGATGGAAGTGATCAGAGTATAGGAAAGAATCGGACGAATCAGTGGAAGCGTAATATAGACGAAACGCTGAATGCTGTTGCATCCGTCCAGATCCGATGCTTCAAAAATATCCATACTGATTCCCATTACTGCTGCCATCAGCATGATGGTCGTGTTTCCGAACCACATCAGGAAATTCATGAAACCTACCAATGATCTTGTTCCCAGAACAGAGCCCAGAAAATCAATCGGTTCCTTTATCCAGCCCAGTGAACACAAAATGGAGTTTACAGGTCCGTTTGTGGAAAACATGGTAAAAAACAGAAGTGCAAATGCTGATGCCATGATCAGGTTCGGCAGATAAATTACAACCTTAAAAAACTGCTTGCCATGAAGCTTCAACCTGGCATCAGTAAACCAGCATGCAAGCACCAGTGCAACAACGATCTGCGGAACAAATCCGATCACCCAAAGGATCAGTGTATTCAGTCCGTATTTCAGCATGTCAGAATGCAGAAGACTGACATAATTGGCAAGTCCTACAAAATTAGGACCAATCTGCTTGATTCCAGAACGGAAATATTCAAAAAAGCTGTATCTCACTGTATCAAACAGCGGAATCAGCGAAAAGATAAAATAGATCACAAAAAACGGAAGAATAAATATGTATCCCCATTTTCCGTAATTAACGCTCTTTTTCTTCATAATGCTCTTCCTTTCCAGCAAACTGCAGGATCCAAAGATCCTGCAGCATCAACAATTATCCTCATGTGGTATTTATTCCGGCCACTGGATCTCTGTGATCTCCGGATAACGCTCCTGAATAGCTGTCTCAAAGTTGGCTTTTGCTTTGTCAAAGTCTACTTTACCCTGGAAGTAATCACTGAAAGCGTTCTGGATCAGCTCTACACAACCCTGGTCATATGCGGAAAGCGGTGCGATCTTGATATTCTCTGCAACCGGTGCAAAATACTCAAACGGGTTCTGTCCACCAAGGAAATCAGATGCGAAATCTGCATTTGTAGCTGCATCTTTCATACCGGATTTTGTATTTGTAAAATCAGAGTATTCTTTGGAAATCTTAAGAAGATTATCCTTATTTCCCGTCATTGCCAGAATAATATCTTTGACATGTTCCGGATCATCTGTTCCTGTTGCAGCCTGAATGTAAGAACCACCCCAGTTGTATTCCTGCGGAGGATTTGTAACAGCCCAGTCACCTTCTGCTCCATCCCAGTTTGGTTTCAGAGTAAAGTCGATACCCCATGCCGGGAAGAGGAATGCGAATACCTTGGACCCAGAACTCATTGCCTTGTTCCAGTCATCGTTCCACTGACCTTTTACAGTTTTGTTAAGATAACCTGCATCCAGCCACTCTTTGGAATCTTTTACCCAGTCCATGATCTTTGAATCTACTTTGATCACAGAATCACCGGACTCTACCCACGGATTCTCAATGCTGTTTCCATATAAACGAAAAGTGTCTGCATAAGAAGCAAATGTATAATATCCTTTTTCTTTCAGCTGAGCCGCTGATTCTTTGGCTGTATCCCAGTCTTTCATCTTCTCGCCAACTTCTTTCGGGTCATCAGTACCGAAAACATCTTTCGCAATGTCACGACGATATACAAGGACACCCGGGCAGCACTGCCATGTGGCGCCTCTCTGTACTCCATCCGCATCAGAAGCTGTTGTTTTCGTGAAATCATACTGATCTGCAAGATCCTTGTCCGGATCAATGCCAAGATCAGTAAGAGGCATTGCAACATCTGCATCTTTGTCTGTATATTTGAACACATAATCTGTCTCAGAAAGGAACATGTCTACCTTATCATCTGCACTTGCATCAGCCTGGTTGAGAAGTGCCTCATCCAGTTTCTGCTGATATACGCCATCCTGGTTCGGATTTACGATCCAGTGGATCTCTGTACCATCTTTCAGTTTTGTAACTGTACCATCTTTGGAAGTGGACTCTACTTCCGGATAAATAGCTTCCAGTCTCTGACGGAACTCATCATTCCAGGAATAAATATTGATCACTTTTCCCTCATCCGATCCTTTTGCAGATACACAGCTTACATTTACTGCCATCATTCCACAAACCATTGCTGCTGCAAGGATCATAGATACCGCTCTTTTCTTCATAGTATAAATCCTCCTTTTTCTGTAGCATCCCCGATGCTTTACCTTTGATGATGAAAATATACCATTTTTTTATCTGCGATTATATTATTAATCTTAACAAAATGTCAGATTCATGTCATAATATAAAAAACCAACACATTCCCTAAACATCAACATATAAGGAGGATATCAATATGTCCATTTCCCAAGACTGGATTACTAATGAACTGGAAGATACAGAACTGGAAGCTCTTCATCGCTCTCCCTCTGTGGAATATTCTTTTTACAATGCCGTAAGAGCCGGTGATATGGAAGCTGTAAACAAAAACTGCGAGGAAGACTCTTTTCTGCATCTGAAGGGAACCGGTATCCTCTCCAGAAATCCTCTGACCAACCTGAAGTATCATTTCGTTGTCACTACTGCCATGCTCACCCGTTACTGTATTGACGGTGGACTGGAGCCTGAACAGGCATATCGTCTCAGCGATTTTTACATTCTGAAAATGGATTCCTGCACCACTGTACGCCAGATTGCAGATCTGCATCATATTATGGCCAGAGATTTTACCGGAAAAATGATCCTCCAGAAAAAAAGCTCTATTCTTTCCAGACCGGTCATGCAATGCGTGGACTATATTTACGGTCACATTAAGGAGCGTATCACCATTCAGGATCTGTCAGAACATACCGGACTCTCTCCCAGTTATCTGTCCAGAGTATTCAAACAGAATCTTGGAGTATCCATAAGTGATTACATTCGCGAGAAAAAAATCGAAAAAGCCACTCACCTGCTCCGATACTCTGATAAAACAGTCGTTGATATTGCCAATTATCTGAATTTCTCTTCACAGAGTCATTTTATCCAGATCTTTGAAAACTTCACCGGCCTTACCCCAAAGAAGTACCGTGACAAATATTACAAATCCATGTGGTAAACATCCTTATTATTATGGCTGATATTTTTTATCAGCATCAAAAACGACATCCCGCAGCTTTTTACAACTGTGGGATGCCGTTTTCCTATTGATACTTCTGTTTCTGTAATTTAACAATTATGTATAACCGATTTCTGTTACATCAGTTCCACTTTGATCCTGTGTGTTTCTTTTACAGAAAGCTTTTCGAGCAGTTCCCGATCTATACGTACACAGGTACTCTGTTCGTTTTTCATTTCCTTTTCATCACACCATACTGTTTTTATTTTATATTCTGAAGGAAGTTTTTTCTCCGGATTGCAGATACAGATCTCCAGCTTTCTTCCGGCAAATTCCATAGTAAGAGATGCCTGTCCATTCTCATTATACTGCTCCGGCATCAGTGCCGGCGCGATCACCAGATCTCCAAGATCTCCTCTGACGCCAAATACCTCTGTGATCATGGTCAGCATATACCAGCTTGCAGCACCGGTAAGATATGCATACAATCCTCTTCCCTGATTATCAAAATATTCCGGAATTCCAGGATACATCCTGCTGTTCTCAAAATCCATGGCAGCGTCCAGAAGCGTTTCCAGAACCTTATGTCCTTCTTTTGCATAGCCGTTTTTATACAGTGCATTGCCATACATAACAGCCATATGGGAAAATACCGCTCCGTTTTCCTTTTCTCCATAAGCAAACCCGAACATTCTTCCCAAATCAAATTTTTCTTCATGGAAATTGGTATTCAGGCGATATCCTCCTGCCTGACGGTCAAAAAGATATTTATCCGCACTTTTACAGATAGACTCAATCTGATCTTTCTGTGCGGTTTTACTCATGATCGCAAATACCTGACTGGTAAGCATCATACGTATCTGGCTGTTTTCTGCCCTTTCCACAGGACGTTTATGATCATCATAATATCCGTTGAACCAGCCGTTTTCTCCGTCTTTTACCCATTCTCTTCTGCGGATGTTTTCCATCATCCAGTCTGCCTTTTCATCCAGATTCCGGCTAAGCTGGTCCAGACGGATCACAATAGTCTTTCCGCTGATATCATGTGCACATTTTTCTGTGTACTGCCTCAGAAGCTGCTGCTTTTTCTCCGGGCTTTCATAAAGCTCACGGTCTCCGGTAAACAGGATTTCCATTTCTTCCGCAACTTCAATCCTGTCAAACATTTCCTTTTCCTGAAGTTTTCTCAGATATTCTGCGATGTTCTTCATATTTCCAGCATATGCACAGGTAAATGCCACACTCTCACCATTTTCCCATGCCATATCCATGGCATCGTTCCAGTCTGCCCCGTGAAGTTTCATCTCGTTGTGCTCTCCTACATCATAAAAAGCACAGAGATTTTCCAGCAAAATGTGTTCCAGAACCGTTCCGTAATAAATCTCACCGGATTCTGTTTTCTGATTTTCTCCATAGGCACTGCTCCATTTTTCATCATGCGCAGTTCCTCTTTTTGTCTGAAGATCCTTGAAATATGGAATCTTCTCAAAAAGGACATTCATATCCCCGGTCTGATCCATATAAAGCTGCGTTGTCACAAATGGCCAGAAAGCATGATCCATCCACACGCGGGCAATGTTGTTGCGGTCTGCGATAAATTCACCCTGTCTGTTTCCGATGATCGTGGCATTGGTTCCATCGATGCGTACTCCACCGTAATTATCGACAATCATCTGACGTACAACAGAAGGCTCCATGATCAGAAGTGCTAGACAGTCCTGCCAGAGATCACGCCAGCCTCTTCCACCTTTTCCATAATCATGATACGGGAGGAATGAACAACCGTAAATTCTTCTTAATATCGGCTGAAAACAGATCCATTTCAGATAATTATCTCTGTCCTCATCACCTGTCTCAAAAGAAACATTCACTTTTTCTGTCCAGTGTTTTTTTACATGTTCAAATTCTCTTGCAACCTGTTTTTCAGTTCTGTAAAACCGTGCAGTCTCCTCCGGCAGCTGATTTCTTTCAGATATTCCCGCTGTCACAACATATACAGCTGTTTCATGTGGTCTCAGAACCCTGGATGCAAAACGAATACCACCGACAGCTTCCTTTCCTTCAATTTCTGTTCCTGCCGGAACACCTTTTTTCTCTTCTCTGACCACCTCCGGAATCAGGAAAGAACCGCCTTCTCCGATAAACATTTCCACATCAGGATAAAAGCTTTCCGGTTCCGTTCCCTCGCCTTCAGATCCATATACAAAATATGCAGTATTATTCTTCTGATGACCTCTTTCATCAAAAGAAAGCACCGGTTTTACTTCAACACCGTACTCCGTTGTTCTTATCCTGTGCAAAAGGGAAGTCACATGCCTGTGATCTCTGAGATTGTCTGCACTTCTTCCATATACAGGTATTACAGCAACCGGTGTGATCTCCTGTTCTTCCTCTTCAATATTGGTAATCTTTACAAGATGGACCTCCGCATCACCTTTCACTGTCACAAAAGACAAAATCTCTGACTGAAGTCCGTATTTCTCAGAAGCTCTGTGCAGCTTCTGCCACATAAATCCGGCTTCCAGGCTGCTTTTATCCTGTTTATCAGTATATTTCTGAAATTCCTGTTCTGCCGAAACTCCGCATGCTGACCAGTAACCTTTTCCTTTTATCTTGCACCAGAAATTTCTGGTGTTTCGATTATTATGAAGATTCTCAATGCTTACCGGTTCCAGCAGAAAATGATTCTGATCCAGTTTGCTGTCTCCTCCCAGAGAAGGGGTGATCGCGGATTTCAATCCGTTTTCTCCGGCCAGAGGTATATATAAACCGCTGTAATTCTCCGGATTTTCTATGGAAAAACTTCCATTTTTATCCTGAAATTTTATATATTTCATTCTGTGATCTCCTTCCTGCCAAAATAAAACGGTATTTATATTCCATTTTACTTTGTGTTCATAAATGTGATCTCCTCGCAATTTATATCCATTATGTCATGACATATAGAATTCAATTTCTGTCTCACCGGTAAGTTTCTCCTGCGGAATATAATTACCCGGAAGTTCTTCTCCATTTACATAGAGTTTTTTACATCCAGCTTCCACATGTCCCGGATTCTTCACAGTGATATGGAGATGACATCCACGGAAATCCTTGCTTATCTCAAACTTCTCCCATTCTTTTGGAATCGATGGTGCTATACGTAAGCCATAGAAATCCGGACGCATGCCAAGAATTCCTTCTACACATCCTACCATCACAGTAGATGCTGTTCCTGTCAGCCAGTGCACATGAGATCGTCCGAAATTCGGGCTTGCTTTTCCTTCTGTAAACTGACCATAACAGTATGGCTCCAGCTGTCTGATCTCAGCCCTGTCATTCTGCGCTGCCGGAGCATTCTCCAGGAAATAATTAAATGCACGCTCACCATGTCCGCAAAGTGCTTCTGCCAGAATGAGCCATCCCTGTGACTGTGAAAAGATTCCCGCATTTTCCTTTGTTCCTGCATTGTAGATAACCGCAAGTGCTCCGTCGAAAGCATTTGCATGATATGGAGGATCCATAAGGATTGCACCGTATTCTGTATTCAATCTTTCATAAACCATTTGAAGAGCCAGATCTGCCTGCCGCTCCGTTGCAAGGCCGCTGATCACAGCCCAGCTCTGTGGATTCAGCCACATATTTGCCTCCGGGTCAGTTCTCTTTCCGATAACCTCTCCCCGCTCCGTAAACCCACGGATAAAACGATCTTCATTCCAACAGAGTTCCTGTATCAATTTTCCAAGCTGCTCTTGTTTTTCTTCCAGGTATTTTATATATTTTTCATCTTTTTTGTACTTTGCAAACTCTTTCAGGATAGTCATTGCATAATAGAACTGTAATGCAACGAAAGTAGATTCCCCATCCTTTCCAAGTCTCAGACAATCATTCCAGTCTGCATAAAGTCCGGCCGGCATTCCATGTCTGCCAAGATGGTTCATGGAGAAGTCAATAGCTCTTTTCAGATGCTCATATACAGTTCCTTCATCCCTGTTTGCAAACGGGATCACTTCATCGATGAATGCAAAATTTCCTGTCTCTGAAATATATTTGTATACAGTAGGGAACAGCCAGAGTGCATCATCTGCGCGGTATGCCGGATGACCGGTTTCCTGTACATAGGACGCATCATCCGGTGTATCCTCATGTCCCGGATTATGTGTGAATTTCACAAGTGGAAGACCGCCGCCGTTATCTACCTGTGCTGACAGCATGAAACGGATCTTATCCAGTGCCATTTGGGGTGCAAGATGGATCACACCCTGGATATCCTGTACAGTATCACGGTATCCATATCCGTTACGAAGTCCGCAATAAGTAAAAGATGCTGCACGTGACCAGATAAATGTCATAAAACAGTTATATGCGTTCCATGTATTGATCATGGTATCGAATTCCGGACTTGGTGTTCTGATCTGAAAATGTGCAAGCTGTCCGTGCCAGTAACTGATCAGTTCTTCAAGCTCCACCGCGCATGTTTTTTCACAGTCTGCATAATGTGCTATAATCTCCGCTGCTTCATTATCCTCCTTCATTCCTGCCAGAAAAGCCATTTCCCGACTTTCTCCCGGTTCCAGAGTAATTACAGCTGAAAGAGCTCCACAGCTGTTTTCATTATAATTTCCCTCATTACATAATACACCGGCTTCAACCCCTGCCGGATTGTTGTATCCGTGATATCTTCCAAGGAATTTTTCCCTGTCACCACACCAGGAAGAAACCTTCTCTCCAGCCAGGCCGAAGAATCGGTTGAACACGTTCTTGTTATCAACCTCTTCCCCATCCTTAAGGCCGTCCAGATTCGCATGAATCATCTGACGTACACGATCTCCACAGAATACTGTTCTTGTAATATACTGGGAATACTGCAGATTCACCTGATCCTGTTCATAATTGCTGTTATTTGTAAACTCTGCATATCCAGTCACACTGATCTCACGTTTTCTGTTTGAGCAGTTGGTAACTTTCAGATTCCATACCTCATAGGACTGCCCAAGCGGTACATAGTATCTCACCTCTGAATGTATCTCGCTGTAATCTGCCATCATTTTAGTATAGGCTGTGCCATGATGACATTCACTTTTATACTCACTGAGATCTTTGCCAACCGGCTGCCAGGATGCTGACCAATAATCTTTTGTGTCATTATCCCTGAGATAAATATATCTTCCCGGCTGATCAAACTGATTAAAAATATATCTCAGGATTCTGCCGTTCGCCCCGGATTTTGCAAAGCTGTATCCCCCTGCATTATTGGAAACGATTGCTCCGTATTCCGGCGATCCCAAATAATTCACCCACGGAGCAGGTGTGTCCGGCCTAGTAATCACATATTCCTTTTTTTCTTCATCAAAATACCCATATCTCATGCCATGCAATCTCCTGTTCTGTATATTTTCCGTAACATTGTCTGTTGTTACCTATTTTCTACACTATAACTGATATGCAGATAGCAATATACAAAATAAAAGATTAAAATATCAGATTCATGACATAAGATATGGATATAATTCTTTACAATTCTTCCTCCGTGATCACCAGCTTCATGGCCCAGGCCGGGATATCCACATCCTCAGGCTCCTGCTCCATAAATACAAATGCTGTCCGGTATGGCGGCATCTTTGCCGGAAAAATCCCGTATCCGTCTGTAAAATACACCAGGCCCTTAAGATTTTCAAACTCACGTTTCTCCATCAGTTCTTCCACATAGGCAAATGCCGGACGGAAATCTGTACCTCCATCACCGTAAAGTTCCAGACTGTTCATATACTCCTGCAATTCCTCTGCACCGGTGATCTTTACATCCGAATGCACCTTCTCATCACACTGGATAATGTGTATATTTACCTTCTGGAAAAAATTTCCGCTGTCACTTAAGATCCCGTAAGTCTCCTCCAGGAATCTCTGCACCAGTTCCCCGGAACAGGACATGGAGGTATCGATCACAATGACAAATTCCGAAACTTTTTTCACTTCTCTGGTTTCCAGGGGTTCGATCAGCGGCATATTCCCGTAAAGGGAAAGCCCGTAGGTATAAAAATTATAATCAAAGCTGTCCGGATCTACAGTCAGTTCTTCCCGAAATACTGCAAACTTCCGCAGAAATTCCCGATAATCATATCGTTCCCAGTTCTCCACTTTCAGCTGATCCAGAAAATCTCCGTCCTGCGCTCCTGCCTCCCTGGAAAAGGTCTCCAGATCTGTCTCGATCCCATCGCTGATATCTCCCCATTTTTTACTCATCAGGGGATTGGGTTTCCGGTCGGGCTGCTGGTTTGCCCAGTATTTATGGTCGTCCACGTAGAACTCTTTTTCAAGCTGTGCCAGTTCTTTTTCCTTCAGAAATTCTTCTTTCAGAATCTTGTAGATTCTCTCTGCATTCAGCGTCTTCTTTTCCTTTTCCAGAAAACGGTAGGTTTCCCTCCGGAGAAGACTTCTGGAATATCGGACTGAGCGGTGGTAGATCCCGTCGATCATATGCTCCACTGCAATATCGCAGCTTAAATTCCACAAACGCTTCTCTATTCCCGGCTTCCCAAAGTGCCGGAAAATGCAGTGAAATACCATATGGAGATATCCTCGATTCACAAGAATCCTGTTTTCTTTATAAAGCCCGCCAAGCTGTGCCGGATGGAAGTACATCACAGCCCCGTCTGTTCCAAACGGACTGACCGAACCATCCATCTGATAAATAAAGCTGCTCAGCGCCACATCCAGAAAACGCATACCAAGATACAGCTCGTCTCTTGCCGCCCGGAGAATGCGGCTGCCGATATCTTGGAGACGCTGGGCTGCCTCCTGGGGATTGGATCCCTGACCGGGCAGGAAGTTATTTTTATTGTTTTCAGTTGTTTCTATATCACTCATAACTGAAACTTCTTTCTCCTTTTAACAGGGCACCTCTCATTTTCTGTCTCCCCGGCCACCTTCTGCTCTTCCTTCAGCATCCGGCTGCGTTCATTCATCAGAAATGCGGAAATCTCCATATCCTTCTTCCCGGACGCCACATCAATACTATGTTCCAGGCCCTCTCTGTTCCAGAGTTTTTCCCGAGAAAGCAGCTCCAGACCATTTAAGTTTCCGCTTTCCACCAGAAATTCCCCGATATCCTTAAGATTTCCCCGGATATAATCCTCATACTGCTTCTTCGCCTTTTCACTGAGCTGCCACGGATAACGAAGCCGCCCGAAACTCATATCAACCAGAACCTCCAACTTATCCATTACCACTGCCATATCAAACAGGCTGTCATACTCTGCGAAATCCAGTTCTTTGCTGTAGAAGCATTGCCGGTAATTGGTCCCTGAGCCATGATACTCCGTAAACAGAATTCTCGCAGGCGTATTCTCCACCGCCTCATCATAATGCTCCGGAAAAACCATATGCGCACGTTTTCCACCTGCCTCACCATTTTCATACAGAAAATCCACATCGATCTTCTGCCACAGCTCACCGAGGATCTCCTTTGCACAGGACTTGAGCCCTTTTTTCTGATGGATCACAAGCTCCTTCAGCCCGCTGCAGCCCGTAAACGCCCCGGTTCCCACCTGCATCAGCGTATCCGAAAATTCCAGCCGTTCCAGTTTTTTGCATCCATAAAAAATATATCTTCCGATTTCCTTCAGCGTATCCGGGAAAACGATCTCCTGCACTTCCTCCCCGGCAAGAAGTCTATCTTCTCCGAATGAAAATGCGTCTTCGCTCTCCCAGGTTTCTGCATCTTCTTCTCCGTCCTTATGTGCAGAAAACGCATACGGCGCCGCACTGACTACCGGAAGACCCTTGATCTCTTCCGGCAGCACGATCCGGTCATCGGTACCATAACACCGAACGATCTCTATTGCATTATTTTTAATTCTGTAATGTATTTTCATCGTACACTTTCTTCCCTATGTCACAATAATAAAAATTTCTGTTTCCTATTGTAGACTTATTCCAAACAAAAAACAACCCATCGGACCACTGATGGCAAGTCAGTATCCTGCGGGTTGTTCGTTTCTTTTATCATAAGGTTGGAGGAATTGCTATATTTTTATCGGTCTATACTTTGAGTTTTTTCTCTTCAGGATTTAAAGTTTCCTGTAAACTTCCATACCATATCCGGCTGTTCCGGAAGATAGGTAACGTTAGGTCTCCAGGTCGCGATCACGGTATCTTTAGAATTGACCCAGAAGGAATACTCTTCCCTGTAGGAAGTGTTGAGCAGTCCTACAGACAGATATAACGTTTCCTGATCCATTCCATAAGCAATGCTGTGATATCTCTTTGTAAAATCATCCGGATAAAGATCGTTCTGTTTCCAGCTCTTAAATCCTGCATAAGCAATCTTTTTCTCACCCTGGACTATCATTTCCAGACGCAGTTTACATCCTTCCGGAATGATCTTTGCACTTTCAATGTTTCTCGGATTTTCTGTAAAAATAATCTCCCGGTTAAATAATCCACTGAGTTCTTTTTCCGCAGTTTTCAGTCTGCCTTCCGGCTGTGGCAGAGAAAGGCTTTTTATTTTTGCTTCCAGATATTTCTCTCCTTCTTCCCGTTTTTCTTCCGGGCAAGGTATGGAAACTGCTTCCTTCATATATTTAAGGCAGATATCTGCCGCAAGATATTCTCTCGCACCTGCGGTAATGCCAATGGCAACCGGAAGTTCCCGGAAGCACACCAAATACTGTCCAAATGCTCCTTCTGCCGCAAAGATCTCTTTTCCTGCTTTGATGTGATATGCATAATGAGTCAGTGCTTTTTTCTCATCTCCGGGAATTACGACTCTTGACTGTCCCATCTCTTCGATCCACCACTGTGGCACCAGCTGCTCACCCTTCCAGTTTCCTTTCTGGAGAAGGAGCTGTGCCAGTGTGGAAATCTGATCTGCGGTCAGATACATGCCCCAGCCGCCGGTATTATGTCCCTCAGGACTTGTAAGCCAGTTGATCTTTCCAAAACCAAGTTTGTCAAAAACACGTTTCTGCATAATGGACAGACAGTTTTCACCCATAACTTTGGTCACGATCCTGGAAAGTGTATAGCTGCATCCGGAATCATAATGAAAAACTTTTCCGATATCTTCTTTCAGCTTAGGCTGTCCAAGCCAGTTCTTCTCCCAGTCTTTTTCCAGTCTGGAAAACCATACATTATTACAGCATTCCGGGGAACCGGCCTGCATGGTAAGAAGATCATATACGGTAATATTTTCCAGGGCTTCATCATATTCATCCGGAAGATCTTCTCTCACATAATCCAGAAATTTATCCTCCAGATGAAGTTTTCCCTCATCCACCGCAAATCCAACACAGATACTTGTTCCGATCTTTGATAAAGAATGCAGCATCTGCGGCTCTTCCATTGAGAAAGGTGCCCAGGCTCCTTCAACAACCTTTTCTCCTTTATACCGTACAGAAATACTGTGTAATTCTACGGTGTTCTCAAGTTCCTCAAGCATTTTTGCCAGCTTGAACGGATTTAATTCATTCATTTTTTTCCTCCTCTGCAGGCTGCCATATGGATGTCTCGATACGGATTCCACCTTTTCTGGTGAGATATACACCAATCAAGATCAATGCAACCATAACTATAACAGCAGATACTGCATATACAAGTTTAATACTGAAAATTCCTTTTATAAAAATAATCGTGTAAATGATGATACTGATGGTACAGAATACGTAAAGTCCTGCACTGGAAAGGTGAAATTTGTTCTTCTTCCAGGTATCCGGATATTTCTTCGGAAGACGTGAAATTGCATACACAACTGTAACATTCATAAAAAATGTGATCACCTGGAAAATATTTGTGATCGTCACGATACTCATATCAAAAATGATCGGAAGCAACACTACGATCAGTGTGTAGGTATAGATCAGGTACGGTGCTCCGAAACGGTTTTCCTTCAGAATTCCTTTCGGCAGCCATCCATCCTTGGCAGCCTGAGCGATCGGATATCGTACATCATTAAATACACCATTCAAAGTAGTGATGATTGCCATAATCGGTCCGCCGATCATAAAAAGTTTATACACAATACCAGGAAGGATCTCCTGTGCTGCCGGAAGGATTGTTTCCACACCTGCAACCTCATCGTGAGGAAGCACCCCACCTGTAACCATCGCAAGGCCCACATAAATAAAAAGCAGACATGGCACGCAGGACATTGCCGCAAACGGAACATCTTTCGTTGCTCTTTTCGCGTCTTTACCATACCACAGAACATTGTAGTAACCATTTGCGGAATTGATAAGAAGAAGTGCCGCCAGCATAAAGCCTTTAAAGCCGCCGGTAAACATCTTATCTCCTGAAAAATCAAAGATCGGCTGTCTGATCTGTGTAAGTCCGAAAACAACATACAGAACCATCGTGATCAGAAGAACCGTTGATAATATCTTGCTTACCTTTGCAAAAATATCCATTCCCAGAAGATTCAGAACAAACAGGATAACAACACCTGCGATTGCCAGTGCTTTCACTGTAATTCCCGGGAGGAGATTATTCAAATACAATCCCAGTGCCAACGCAAAAGAACTGTTGAGGATCGGCGTTACCAGTTTCGTATAAGCTACCAGACCTCCGGTGCTGACTCCGGAAAGGTTCGTTACGATGGAATACGGGCCTCCTGCCACGCGCATGGTCCCACCAAGAATAATATACGGAAAAACCATAAAGAATCCCATGACAATCGCTGTCAGATAAGCAAGCCATACAGAATAACCGGTATAAGCCATTGCCGGTCCGATCAGAGTTACCATTCCGGAGCCGATTACCATTCCTACTGCGATCGCAAAAAGATCACCACGCTCAAGTATACCCGGTTTCGGTTCCGGCTTGTTCACAATTATGTTCTTATCGTTCATTTCATTGCGCCTTTCTTTACTTTTTTACTTTTTATTTTTTATTTTTTATATTGTATACATAAAGAATAGTGAAAAACGCCGTAACTGTCAATAACAATTAACAATTTCGGCGTTTTGTTAAAATTATCTGTTCTGTTTTTGTATACTTTTTACATAAAAATGGTAATTTCTACAGCCTAATTATACCGTTGCACAAAGTTCTCACAACTGCTTTTTATATGTTTCTGCATACGCAGATAACATTCCATAGAATCACCTTTTCGAATACTTTCTACAATTTCCTCATGCTCTTTCAGAGATTTTCTTACGTACTCTTCTTCATTTACCAGTACGCCTCTGGACAGTCCGTTCCACAGTTCTGACAGCATATTTTTAAGTTTATCATTTCCTGCTGCTGTCCATAATTCCATGTGCAAAGTCTGATTGAGACTTGAATAACTTTCAAAATCACCTTTTTCTATCTCTTCTCTGGAAACCTTGAGGATCTGATCAATCCTCTGAAGATCGATCTTATTTTCACAACACAAAACACAGGCTTCACTTTCCAGTGCCGCCCGCACCTGAAAATGTTCGCGGATCGTTTTTTCATTCACTCCAAGAACTACTGCACGTTTATTTCGCTCCAGTTCCAGAAGTCCATCTCTTGCCAGAATCTGAAAGGCTTCTCTTGTAGGTGTAATGGACACTCCAAGTTCCTGCGCAGTACTTTCCAGTGTCAGAATTTCCCCCGCCGGAATTTTTTTTGAAAGAATTGCCTCTCTGAGATTCGCCGCAATCTTTTCTCTTATGGGTAAAGTCTTTATTGGTTTAAGTCCCAGCATGTATATACTCCTGTTCTTATAGATCTTTTTTATTTAGATGAATATTAACAGTATTCTATTCTAGCGTATTTTTACTGTATTGTAAATTCCCATTAAGACAGGTACCCACATTCTTGCAGGAGACTTAACTGACTTACACATTTTATAAATACTGGCTGAACTCCACCTTCTCCTTATTCGGGCCTTCAATAGTAAAGAACTTCACGCCATTCTCCCAGAACGGAAGGAAATGCACCTCATCATTGGTGGTATTCAGTCCTGCTGCTGTCACCAGCTCGTGGACTTTCTCAATATCCTTCACATCAATGGCAACATGATCGATAGCACCGGATTCCATTTTTGCAGCTTTATTCTCATAAGTCTCGATCACAAGATTTCCAAGCTTCAGGAAAGCAACTGCCTCATTTGCAGCCTCGTTTACTGTTCGGAAAGCGACCTCAAAGCCCAGTGCTTCATAAAATTTAATAGTTGTCTCAATGTCATTTGTTGGCACACCTACGTGCTGAACTCCGTTCATCTGATCTTTTAAATTCATTTCAAAACCCCATCCTTTCTTCCACCTGTGCAAGCTCCGTCATTGCCGGGATCACACCTTTTTTCTCTACGCAGAGGCTGGCCACTGCATTGCCGAAACGCGCAAATTCCTTCAGATCCTCCTGGGTCAGCTCGTCCAGATTTTTCTCCGATGTGCTGACCTTATACAAGAAACCACCCCAGAAAGAATCTCCGGCTCCGTTCGTGTCTGCGATCTGTTTCACTGCAAATCCCGGTACCATACAGCCGCCATCCTTGCTGTAAAGATATGCTCCTTCACCGCCAAGTGTAACTGCCACGACTTTCACGCCCTGGCTGTACAGTGCTTCTGCTGCTTCCCGGACATCCTTATGATCTGTCAAAAGCTCAGTTTCCTCATCTGAAATCTTCATAAGATCCACATAGGAAACCAGGCTTCTCATATGCTTCTTCGCAGTTTTTTCATCCGGCCACAGCGACGCACGGTAATTGGGATCATAGGAGATCACACTGCCTTTGTTTTTCGCTCTTCTTACCGCATAAAATGTAGTATCCCTTGCAGGCTGGTCTGTCAGTGACAAAGAGCCCACATGAAAAATATTCGTGCGGTCCAGCACATCCACATCTACCTCTTCCTTCTGGAGCTTCGTATCTGCGCCCGGCTTTCTTGCAAAGGAGAATGTACGCTCTCCACTTTCATTTACCTCCACAAAAGCCAGAGTTGTGAAATAATCCTCATCCAGAAGCATCCCTTTTGTATCTACTTTTTCTCTCTGAAGAACAGAACGGAGGAATTCTCCATGCATGTCTTTTCCGGCTTTTCCGATAAATGCAGTATGTGCACCGAGTCTGCTGGCTGCAACTGCAACATTGGCAGGTGCACCGCCCGGATTTCTGGCATACAGCATCTGTCCATCCTCATTGATATCCTGAGATGTAAAATCGATCAGGATCTCACCAAAGGTTGTGATATCATAGATGGATCTTTTCACAGCATCTCCTGTGTCCACAATAAGGTTCTGATCAAGCAGCTGAAAAAGGATCTTCTCGCATTCTTTCTCATTATCTGTATGTATATGAAGCTCTCCCTCGTCAAACTCAGGCATACTTAAGACACCAAGCATAGACTTCGCATTTACAACATAACGGCCATAACATAATTCTACATCATAGGGGATGGATTCTGCAATACTTACCAGCTTTCTTGCATTCTGCATTGTGCCTAAAATTACTTTTACTATCATTTTTGTCTACTCTCCTATGCAAACAGGCTGATCACAACAGCACAGACCAGACCTGTTACTCCTACGATGGTTTCCATCATTGTCCAGGATTTCAGGGTTGTTTTCTCATCAATCTCAAGAAGAGAGCTTACCAGCCAGAATCCGGAATCATTTACATGGCTGAATGCCGTTGCACCGCCGTTGATGGCACAGACCATTGCTGCCAGATAAACCGGTGACAGGTCTGCAACTCCAGGCATAGCGGCCATAATTCCTGCTGCCATTGTCATAGCCACAACTGCCGCACCAACAGATGCACGGATCAGAGCTGCAATAAGGAATGCAACCAGTACCAGAGGAAGTCCGCTTTTTTCCAGAGCTGGTCCTATAATGTTTCCCATACCGCAGTCCTGCAGCACCCAGCGGATGATACCTCCACCAGTGATAACCAGAAGAATCTGTCCTGTAGGCTTCAGAGAACGATCCAGGATCTTCTTTAACTGATCTCCATTGTAGCCTTGTTTCTTTCCGAGGAAATACATGGCAAGCAATACTGCTATGATCAGTGCCACAAAAGGTGTTCCCAGGAATTCCAGAACAGGACGTGCCGCGTCGATCCCCGGAATGTATTCAGAAACTGTATTGCACAGGATCAGCACCAGCGGAACAAGAATGATACATAATACTGTAGAAAACTTAGGAAGATTGGCTTCTTCCTCCTCACGTACCTCCTGGATATTGGAGGGCAGCCCTGTGTTGATCTTTTTACCGATAAATTTGGACCATAAGATTCCCGCAAAGATCAGGGATAAAATACCCACAGGCACACCTACCGCAATCATCACTCCGAGGTCTACATTCAGCATATTTGCCACCAGAACAGATCCTGCTGATGGCGGAATGAATGCAAAACCGGTGGCAAGGCCCGCAAGAAGCGGGATTACATAATATAAAGTAGATTTCTTTGTTTTTTTCGCAAGTCCGAATGCCAGAGGGATCAGGATCACAACGCCAGCCTCAAAAAATACGGTAGTTCCTACCACAAGTCCTGTGATTCCAAGAGCGATCCCTGCCTTTTTTTCACCAAATTTGCTTACCAGTGTCTGGGCAACGCACTGTGCGCCGCCGGACACTTCCAATATCCCGCCGAACAGAGAACCCAGACCGATCAGGAGTATGATCCCCTGTAAAGTTTCTCCTGCGCCGTTTTCCACAGTGCTTACCAGTGTTGGAACCGGCATTCCGGCACCAAGTCCGATAACCAGTGCAGCGATCAGCAGAGATAAAACCGGGTGGATCTTAAATTTTATGATAAGTAACAATAATAATAAAATTCCTGCTGCTGCCGCGATCAACAGTCTTGCCGGATCTGCCGCAAATACCGGTTCTGTCATCTTTCCATTTACCTCATTTCTCTTTATTCAATACTTACATAAACTGTTTTCGTAACCCTGGTTTTATTTTACATATTTATGAATAGTTGCCTTTACAGCTCCGGGTCCTGCGATCATCTCACGGAACATATCCTCGATCTTCTCTCCGACACCATCTTTATAAAGGTCTGTGAAGAACAGTCTCTCATTGGAAAGGATCGGCTTCAGCTGATCCTTGAAGGTTTCCGGTTTTCCGATCACGATATCGCCAAGCTGCTCTGTGATCTCCTCGTTCATCGGGTCCGGTGCAAGCTCAAATTTATTTCCTTCATCATCTACAGCCAGCATGTATCTCAGCCATCCCGCGATTCCAAGAGGGATTGCTGTCAGTCTGGAAGCATCTCCAAATTTCTTCACATATGCTTTTACAGTCTCACCGAAACGGATACCTACCATCTGGGACACATCTACAGCCAGACGAAGGTTGGTATCTCCAAGATACTCATTCGGGAAACGGTCATTGAAAAGCTCATCCACAAATGCCTGTGGGGAAAGAATTCCAGGATCTGCAACTACCGGAAGTCCCTCGTCATAAGCAACCATACGGGCCATTTTCATCATATCTTCGTTGGTGTTCAGCATGTGTGCAAAGAGATCATAGCCAAGTACCACGCCAAGAGGGCCGGTTGCGGAATGTACTGGATTCAGGCATACGGTTACTTTCATTCTCTCGGAAAGATTGACGGTATTTCTGTCCGCCATGTATACGCCGAAGCCTTTTTCCAGAGCAGGACGTCCGTTAGGGAAGCTGTCCTCGATAACAAGATACTGTGGCTTCTCAGCATTAACAAATGGTGCGATGTATGTTTTCTTTCCTGTGATCACCGGCTGCATGTCTTCAACTCCAAGGTTCTCAAGGTCTGCTGCGATCTGCTCGCTTGGACGAGGTGTGATCTTGTCGATCATGGTCCATGGGAATGCAACCACCTTCTCATCAGTCACATAATCTACAAAGCCATCATCTACAAAACCTGCTTTATGCCACTCCTCTGTCATAGTCAGCACGGACTCACGGAGCTTGGCACCGTTCTGTGAGCAGTTATCCATAGATACCAGAGCGATCGGATATTTTCCTGCTTTATATCTCTCATTCAGCATAGCCACAAGAACTGCCATTGCTCCTGTTGCCTTATCCGGACCGTTTTTAATATCTGCTTCCACAAACGGGAACCATGTTCCGTCTGCTTTCTGGAGTGCATAGCCCTTCTCTGTAATGGTGAAGGAAACCAGCTGCAGAGACTTAGCCACAAAAATTTCTTTCAGGCGGTTCCACTGTTCAGCGTCGGAAGACTGTGCTTTCACTGCTTCCGCAAGTGCTCCAAGAACTTTGTACTCACGGGTTCCGTCACCGTGAAGGATAACATTTAAGCCAAGGTTGTCATATGGCGCGTAAATCTTATCTACTACGTCATAATCAAAGGTCTCTACACATGTGATACCTCTGTCAAGAACTCCCTCTTCCAGAAGACCATCTGCAATACCTCCGATAAATACACGGAAGATATTTCCGATTCCGAAATGTACCCAGCCTGGTTCTTTTTTCGCTTTCTCAGTCACAGCCTCTACATCGTATCCCGGAAGATCGATGCCTGCTTTCTTCCATGCTTCACATTCTTTGATTCCTTCTCTTGTTAATTTCATAATCTTAGACCTCCCTGTTTTCTTCTATTTCGTTATCGTTTAAGTTTTTTACTTATGCTTATGTCTTAACTGTAAGTAGAGTATAAAACTATTTTTTCAAAAAATCCATTGACAAAACCCCTAATTTTGCTCTTATATTTTTGTTTACTTTTACTTATGCACAAGATATACATTCTTTGCCAATCTATACACCGTTACTTATTATTCCTCGAAAAAAACTTTCGTTCTGCTCTGCTTCATGCACTGACATTGCATTTCCCGCAGATTTATACTAAAATACATTTAAAACTTAAACATATCTATAATTACTTTTATCAGGAGAATCTCATGAGTGAAAAAGGATTAACCACCATCAATTTAAAGAAAATAAACCGCTCAAAGGTTTACCAATATATATACAAAGCACGCCAGACTTCAAAAATGCAGATTGTCCAGGACCTTCAGATGGGGCTTTCCACAGTAAGTCAGAACCTGAACCTGCTGGAAAAAGAAGGGCTTATTGACAGAAACGGATATTTTGATTCCACGGGTGGAAGGAAGGCCCAGGCCATCCAGATCGTTTCGGATTTCCGGATTTCCATTGGCATCGGGATCCTGAAAAACATGTTCCATATCACAGCTATCGACCTATATGGAAATGCTTTTTACACAGAAACTATTGCTCTTCCCTATGCCGATACAAAAGAATATTACAGTCAGCTCACAGATAAGATACGGGATTTCATCGAAGACAAGCACTATCCGAAAGAAAAAATCCTGGGTATTTCCATTGCCACACAGGGTATCACTTCCCCGGACAATTCCACTGTGATCTACGGAAACATCATGAACAATACCGGAATGAAGCTGGAGTATTTTTCCCGTCAGCTTCCTTATCCCTGCCATCTGGAACACGATTCCAAATCTGCCGCTTTTCTGGAGTTGTGGAACCACCCGGAGCTTGACAGCGCTGTCGTATTCCTTCTGAACCGTAACCTTGGCGGTGCCATTATCACCAATCATCAGATCCATCAGGGAAGCTCCATGCACAGCGGAACCCTTGAGCATATGTGCGTAAACCCGGAGGGTCCTTTATGTTACTGCGGAAACCGCGGCTGTCTGGAGACCTACTGCTCCGCCAATGCTCTGGAACAGTCTGCTGGAATGAATGTGAAGGAATTTTTCCCACTGCTCCGCGAAAAAAAATCTCCCCGGCTTGCTGAACACTGGGAAGATTACCTGAACCATCTGGCCTTTGCCATGAAAAACCTGAACCTGATCATCGATGCACCGATCATCATCAGTGGATATCTGGCACCTTATTTTACAGAAGAAGACATTACCTATCTGCTTGAACACATCAACGCAGGCATACCCTTTACCCTGGATAAAGACCAGATCCTGGTCGGTACCCACGGGCAGTATACACCTGCCATTGGTGCAGCTTTATATTATGTGGAGAAATTTATACAGAGCGTGTGAATACAGACAGCTTCACCTGAACCGTCCAAAAAAAGCATGCCATACACAGCAATACGGATATGTCTTGATCCGCTTTATCCTAAAGTATGACATGCTTTTTTATTCATTATTTTTTCAGTTCTTTCAGCAGCTGCCCGATCTTTGACACAAACAGATCAAAGGCCACATTATTCTTACCGCTGTTGATCACAATATCCGCTTTCGCCCTTGTAGGCTCCACGTACAGATAATGCATCGGTTTTACTGTGGTAAGATACTGATCGATGATTCCGTTTAAATCCCGTCCACGTTCCTCCACATCTCTGGAGATCCGTCGCAAAATCCTCTCATCTGCATCTGCTTCCACATAAACCTTGATATCCAGAAGATCCCGGATACGTGGATCTGCAAGAAGCAGGATTCCTTCTACCAGAATGACCGGTCTCGGTTCGATCTTCAGCACTTTGTCGGAGCGATTGTGCTGACTGTAATCGTATACCGGACATTGGATGGTTTTGCCTTCTTTGAGTTCTTTCAGATGCTCTACCAGAAGATCGGTTTCCAGTGAATCCGGATGATCGTAATTCACCTTCACACGCTCTTCAAAAGGAATGCCGTCCTGTCTGCGGTAGTAATTATCATGATAGATCACCACCACATCGTCTCCGAAATGCTTCTTCAGTCTGTTTGTAAATGTAGATTTGCCGGAGCCTGATCCTCCGGCAATTCCGATAATAATACTTTCCATCGTCTCTTTACCTCTTAAGCTCAAATTCTTCCGGCTTGAATCCCGGGCTATGATATAGAGAAACTTTTTCTTACACAAAAGCTGCCCGGTCGGTGTGCATCTCCTGCATCCGGTTCCGGACAGCTTTTCTGATTATTTTTTATAAAGCAATTGTTCTGATCAGATCTCAGCCTGCTCCAGAAGTGCCGGGATCTTGGACTCCCATCCAAGTGCCATGATATGTACACCCTGACAGTATGGCTTACACTCTTTGATGATACGTGCAGCGATCTCAACACCTGTGATACCGGCTTTTGTTTTCTCTTTGTCTGCTTTCAGTTCCTCGATCATCTCATCCGGAACATGGATACCGGCTACGTTGTTGTTCATGAACTTAGCCATTCCGGCAGATTTCGGAATGATGATACCAACCTGTACAGGTTTTCCGAACTGTTTTGCTTTTTCCATAAATTTGATGAATTTCTCCGGCTCAAATACAGCCTGTGTCTGGAAGTAGTCTGCACCTGCGGCAACCTTTCTTTCCATCTTTGCAAGCTGAGCGTCAACGGAATCGCTGCATGGAGATACAACGGCACCCTTGGAGAATTTCGGAGGCTCTCCAACCAGCTGGTTTCCTCCAAGATCTACACCGGACTCAAGAAGCTGTACTGTATGAAGAAGAGATACAGAATCAAGATCGAATACCGGTTTTGCCTGCGGATGATCGCCCATCTTCGTATGGTCACCTGTCAGACAGAGGATGTTCTCAATACCAAGCATAGCAGCACTTAAAAGGTCAGATTCCAGTGCGATACGGTTTCTGTCACGGCATGCAAGCTGGAAGATCGGATCCATACCGGCATCTTTGAGCACTTTACACATTGCAAGAGATCCAAGACGCATAACAGAAGACTGGTTATCTGTTACATTTACTGCATGAACGCCTTTCAGGTAAGTTTTGGCTTCTTCTACCAGTTCATCTACATGGATTCCTTTTGGCGGTCCTACTTCTGCAGAAACTACAAATTCACCACGGTCAAATAATTCTTTCATTTTCATATTATATTTGCTCCAATCATTTAAAATTTGGGGTACGGTCCACCTGCTCTGCAGTATATATTGCGGAATATTTCCGGTGAACCATATCATAATTTAATTTGGCTTCTTAATAAATCTTTGCTTATTATTTCACTTCATCATCTGTAGCAAAATTATGAACCTGTGTCGGACATTTCAGCACATCAAGGCGTCCGATTTCTTTCAGACGTCTGTAGATACGCTCCCATCCGCACTCCATGTCACTGTCCACTTCGCATTTACCATTCTTGGAACCGCCGCACTGGCCGTTAACAAGGCTCTTGGAACATGCTGTGATCGGACAGATTCCACCGGTAAGATTCAGATAACACTCACCGCACTGATCACATTTATATTCCAGTGGTGTTACACCCTGGAAACCAGGTACCGGGTATGTATCGCAGGCTGCGCATACCATCTTGTCTTCCAGATATTCTGCGATAGTCTGTACACCAACGCCGCAGGAGAATACCAGGACCAGATCTGCTTCCCTGATCTTATCCATATGTTTCTGAAGACGTAACTGCATATTTTCCGGATTACAGATATAATCCGTTGTCATGATCCCTGTCACATTTCCTTCAGCGGAAAGCTCCTTCTGAAGTTCAACAGCTTCTTTTTCCGGAAACCGAACTTCCTTGCATCCATGGCAGTTAATGATAAAAACTTTCTTTCCGGCTGCCAGTGATACGATAGTTTCTTTTGCTTTTAACTGGGTAATCAACATATCACTTCATCCCCCTTACTGCATTTTTTCCGGCTTTGATACTGTTAATGATCGGAATCTTGGAAGAACAGATATACTGACAGCATCTGCACTCAACACAGTCCATGATATTCATGTCTTTCATGCCCTGCCAGTTTTCTTCTTTCGCATATTTCACGAAATACAGAGGAGAAAGTTCCATCGGACATACATCCACGCAGCGTCCGCACTTGATACATGGCTGCTCTTTGGTCTCATCTGTATCAATGGCGATGATACCGTTGGAGCCCTTCATCATAGGTACTTCCAGGGTATTCAGAGGGAATCCCATCATCGGTCCGCCCATCTTGACCAGAACATCGTCATCTGTAAATCCACCGCAGTAATCGATCAGCTCTTTTACGCTGGTACCGATCTTGATGATAAAGTTGCCAGGATTCTTGATCTTCTCGCCTGTTACGGTTGCAACACGCTCGATCAGTGGCATACCCTTCTGGATCGCATCGGAAATTGCCTTTACAGTACTGATATTATCTACGATAACGCCAACATCTGCCGGAAGGCCGCCGCTTGGAACCTTTCTGCCCATGACGCGCTTGATGAGAGTTTTCTCAGCACCCTGCGGGTATTTGGTTCTTGCAACAAAAACTTCCATATTTCCGATATCGGCAACTTTTTCCTGCATTAATTCGATCGCATCCTGCTTGTTATCCTCGATGACAATGATGCCCTTCTCAGCACCTGTTGTCTTGAGGATCGCTTTCAGACCGAAAATAATATCATCAGCAAACTCAAGGAGAACCTTATGGTCTGCTGTTAAATATGGCTCACACTCACATCCGTTGAGAAGGATGGTATCAACCGGTTTTGCAGGTTTCAGCTTGACACAGGTCGGGAAACCTGCACCACCCATACCAACGATTCCGGCTTCTTTTACGATCTCAATGATCTCATCCGGTGTAAGTTCATCCAAAGCTTTATGTGGCTGTACGGACTCGTGCAGAGTATTTTTTCCGTCCGATTCAATAACAACAGCCATCACCTCACTGCCTCTTGTACCATGCATACGAGGTTCAACAGCAACTACTGTTCCGCTTACACTGGAATGTACCGGTGCGCTGATAAATCCGGCCGCTTCACCGATCTTCTGTCCAACCTTTACAGTGTCGCCTACTTCTACGATCGGGTTGGCAGGTGCACCGAGATGCTGGGACATGGAGATCACAACAGTCTTCGGATCCGGGAATTTCTTCAGATCGATATGCTCGCTGAATTCCTTGTGCTCTGACGGATGAACGCCGCCATAATATCCGTTCAGTCTGTCTTCTCTGATAGACTTCACGTAATCGTTGATCACCTTGAAGTTAACTTTGGAGTAATCACGTACCTGTACCGGCTGATTCAGGAACTCTTCCAGACGACCCTGTTTTGCCAGTCTCTGGTAGATCTTTTCCCATGCACAGTCCTTATTAGGGTCTACTTCGCATTTACCGTTCTTTGCTCCGCCGCACTGTCCGTTAACAAGACTCTTGGAACAGTCGACGATAGGACAGACGCCTCCGGTAACGTTCAGATAGCACTGCGCACATGCATCACAGCTCTTTTTGGTAAGTGCCATGCCGTGATGGCCTCTGTAGTTAAGTGTGTTACTTGCTGCGATCACCGGCTTGCCGGCCAGATCCGCAACAGTCTGGATACCAAGACCACAGGAGATCACAACTACATTCTCTGTACCTTCCGGCAGCAGATCCTGTAATTTTCTTTCTGTGTGCATCTTGTTACACAGAAAATCGAATTTCGCACTGCCTGTGACAGTTTTTCCCTGCTCTTCCGCAATTTTCAGGAATTCTTCGCAATCCGGTTCGTCCACAGTCTCAAATTCCTTGAAACACTTGTTGCAGGCGATCACAAACAGATTGTCTCTGCCACTCAGCACTGATGTAAGCTCATCACTGCTTTTCAGCTTGTACTTAGTATAGTTTTCCAATTGCTCACCTTCCTTATGAAATATTTGAACCTGTATACTTATCAGTTTTACTCTTTCTTCCCTCTTCTGCACTGTTAAGAAAAAAACAATAAAATTCCGATAATCTGGTTCTATAATTACTGCTTCTATAATTACTGTCTATATAAATGTAGCACAAATCACTCATTTTATCCAGATATTATTGTGTATTTTCATCAAAAAAATTGCGTTTTTATAAGATATTAATTTTATATAACAGAAAAATTTGTTATTTTTCAGACGCTATTGTTATTTTTTTAACATAAGTGAAAATTCAAATCCTCTACATTAACAACCTCATTCATGGTCAAGCCTGTTCTTTTTCTTCTTTCACTCACAAAATTTTTATTACTGAGTAAGACGCTGTCCACAATATTCACAATTGCTCAGGCGGCCTTTTATCACCTGATTCTTTGCGCCACAGGCGGGACAGGTAACTGTTATGTAAATCTTTTCATTTACACGCCTGTTTGGTGCAGTAATCATAATAAATTCTCCTTCTCTGTCTACCTGGATATTTCTGATATATCCCCCGGCAATAAATTTTTCAAGTTTTTTTACTGCCCCTTTTCCCATCTCCTGCTCAAGCTTCTCAAATGAAACTGTATTCTGGGCATAAGATTCAAACCAGATAGCGATTTCTCCGGCTTTTTTCTTTTTCAATGCTTTCTGGATTCCCCTGAAAGTCGGATACAGAAACAACAGGCCAAGTATAACCTCTGTTGCTGCCATTCCCCATCGTCCCTCACCAATATACTTCTCCGATGCCCCAATGGCTCCCAAGGAAAAAAGTATACAGAAGCCACAAAGAACCCATTTCAGTTTTCCCAGTATTCCTGCTTTTTTATTCTTTTCTGTCAAAAAATCATTCATGATCATTTCCCTCCCGGCGTTTCATATTTACTGCCGTACCATTTCGGTACGGCAGTATTTTACACTACTTTGCAGCGACTATTTTTTCAAAATATGTCTTTATGGAGTAATCCTCTTCATCTGTTGTTTCAGCTTCTTCTGATTCTTCACTGTCATCAGACTCCACTTCAAAACACAGTTTTCCATCATCCAGTAAATTAAACTTCATAAGATCACAGCTGAAAAACGGAGTCCCTGCCTCATCCTCTGATACAGCCTTCAATACCAGTGTATTTCCTTCCACTTCACCCTGAAGTTCTACTTTACTCTCTTCTCCGCTCTCTATTAAGGTAAGCTCGGAATTATCCTCCTGAACGGACAGTTTCATCTCAAATCCGGTCAGATCAGAGTTAACAGGCATCTGCATTCCAAACGCTTCCATCAGAGTACAGTTCCATTCTCCTTCAAAATCCTCCATCGTCGGATTTTCTAACGGTTCACCCGGTACATATGGCTTATACTCTTCCTTTTCCTGACTCAGGATCATTGTCATTCCATCTGCAGTTAAAATTATCTTACCGTCAGTATACTCACCTTCTTCTGTCTGACCGTCATAAGTCATCAGAAATTTGTCATTTTCTATTTTCCATTCTGATTGATCCACCTCCGGCTCTTCGCCATAAGAAGAACTTGTTGTTTCCATCTTGCCGCCTTCTTTAACGTCCACAGTCACTTCCATCCCTATTGCTCCAGGATGAAACGATAACCCTTCGCCCATAGAAAGCTCATTTACATACCAGGTTCCGATAACATCTTTCTCCTCAACTGCATAAACATTCACGCTCATCAGGCCTGCCGCCAGAATTCCAACTGTACCGGCCACCCACATTTTCATCTTTCCTCTCATAAAATCATCTCCTTCCTACTTGATATAATTGTGTTTATGTTTATCTTCATAATACATGAATACTCAAATATTTACACTAGCATTTCTGACAGTAACTGAGCCCATACCGTTATCCGTGTTACTGTCGGCAGTGTCTCTACATATATATATGAATCCAAATGGAAAAAAAACGAACAGTAGCCAAAATGACGCAAAAAATCGCTGTATCCCAGTAAAATCAAGGGATACAGCGATTTTTTATTTTGCCACTGTCAAAAACAGGATTATATCTGTTTTTTTCTGTAAAATCAGGCAGTGAAATTATTTATGAAGTGACTCTCCATTGGTAGCGATCACGTCTTTATACCAGTAGAAGGATTTCTTCTTATAACGATTCAGTGTACCTGTTCCGTCATCGTTGCGGTCCACATAGATGTAGCCGTAGCGTTTTTTCAGCTCTGCCGTAGACGCACTGACAAGGTCAATACAGCCCCAGGATGTGTAGCCCATAACATCTACGCCGTCCTCAACAGCCTCTTCAACCTGAAGAAGATGTTTCTGAAGGTAGTCGATACGGTAGTCATCCTCAACTGTCATAACGCCGTCCTTCTCAACCAGCTTGTCTACTGCGCCCAGTCCGTTCTCAACGATGAACAGCGGTTTCTGGTAACGATCCCAGTAGTAGTTCAGCACATAGCGAAGACCCTGCGGATCGATCTGCCATCCCCATTCAGATGCTTCCAGATATGGGTTCGGAACACCGCCCATAAGATTACCCTTTCCTTTTGCCTGCGCCGGGTCTGCTGTCTCACAGATGCTCATGTAATAGCTGAAGGAAACGAAATCTACTGTATTTTTGAGGATTTCCTCATCGCCTGGCTCAAATTTGATCTCAATGTTATTTTCACGGAAATAACGTTTCATATATCCAGGATAATATCCGCGGACATGTACATCACCAAAGAAATCGTTCTTGTGAACGCTCTCCATAGTCCTGATCACATCGTCCGGGCATGGGGTCAGAGGATAGGTAGGCATGCTTAAGATCATGCAGCCGATCTTTGCATCCGGCATCATCTCATGTCCGATCTTTGTAGCAAGGGCACTTGCGACCAGCTCATGATGCACAGCCTGATAAAGATCCTGCTTGGAAAGCTTGTCTTTCTCTGTATAAATACCGCCGCTTAAGAATGGCTCATGGAGAACAGAATTAATCTCATTGAAGGTCAGCCAGTATTTAACCTTCTTGCCATATCTTGCAAAAATAGTTCTCACATATCTCTCGTAGAAACCGATCATCTTTCTGTTTACCCAGCCATCGTAGGTTTTTGCAAGATGAAGCGGTGTCTCATAATGGGAGATTGTGACCAGTGGCTCGATTCCGTATTTATGGCATTCGTCAAAAAGATCATCATAAAACTGAAGACCTTTTTCGTTTGGTGTCTCCTCATCGCCATTAGGGAAAATACGGCTCCATGCAATAGATGTACGGAATACTTTAAAGCCCATCTCCGCAAATAATTTCACATCTTCTTTGTAGCGATGATAAAAATCGATTCCGATAAGTTTCATATTGTCTTCTGTAGGCTCCTCTGTTCTCGGTCCTACGATTCCGTGGGGTGTTACGTCCTGTGTACATAAACCTTTTCCGTCTTCGTTGTATGCACCCTCACACTGATTGGCAGCAACTGCGCCGCCCCATAAAAAGTTCTTTGGAAATGACATTCCGGAATCCTCCTTATATAATATATTCCTCATGAACAAATAAGCGGATTAACCGCTTATTATCAGTAAGCGGACATTCGGAATCCGCTTCGCTACTTCCTCATGAACAAATAAGCGGATTAACCGCTTATTTGTTCATGAAATGATACAACGCACCTATTAAATTTGCGTCATTGTAGAATTGACACTTTGTGAGCTTCGGCTCCGGAACATATGGTGTTATCTTTCGCAGCGGAATATTCTTCATTACTTCATCCAGGCTCTTCTGAAGATATTCATGCAGAAGCGGCTGCCGGCTGATACCGCCGCCAATAGCAATGATGTCCAGATCCAGATAAATATTCAGGTTATAGATCTGTACTGCAAGACGGTCTGTAAACTCTCTCAGACCTGCCAGAACTTTCTCATCACCTTCATTTGCCAGACCGAATATCTTCAATCCATCGTAAATCTTCCAGTCCTCTCCTGTATGCTTTGCAACAATCTTTGCAAGCCCTTCCGCGCCACTGATCATTCCCCAGTAGCTGTCCATCTCTGCCGGCTCTTTCGCCTCTGTGCATACATAGCTGTATTCGCCTGCGGTGAAATGATTTCCGCGGAAAAGCTTTCCGTTAAGGATGATCCCGCCTGCAACACCGGTTCCGATAACAACAACAGCCCCGTTTGTACAGCCCTTAAGACTTCCTCTCCAGAACTCGGCAAGTGCTGCACATTTTCCATCATTTTCCACGGAAACCGGAATTCCGTAACGCTGGGAAAGCTCTGTGCCAACAGTACTTCCTGCAAGATATGCAAGATATCCTGCTGTTACACAATATCCATTCCTGTTGTCCAGCATACCAGGCATGCTGATGGCAATACCTTCAATGCGGTTTCTGTATTTCTCCACAACACTGTCCAGAACTGCATAATAGTCCTCTTTTGTCTTTGTATGATAGTCCGGTGTAGGAACCTTATCTTTTTCAAGAATTTCTGCATTTTCATCCATTAACGCGTATTTCGTAAATGTTCCGCCTGCATCAAAAACCAGATAATTTTTCATTTTCATTTTACCTCAAACCTTATTTCTCGTCACCAAAATTCAGTGCAAGCTTTGCAAAGAAATCTTCCAGTGTCAGTCTTGCATCCAGATATTTGTAAACACGGATCTCACGGTTGTCCTGTCCATGGATGTATGTCATATCCTCTGCAATTCTTGGTGCAGGTACCATATCGTAGCTTACCTTTTCCAGCTCTTCCATCAGGACGGCAATAGTTCCCTGATCACCAAGTCCCCAGATCTCGCCCTGTGGCCAGTCCATTTCGTACTTGGCTGCTACATGGTTGAAATCCACCAGCTGCTCAAAAAGATATTTTCCGATCTTTCCACATGGGCGTACCTTCAGCTGAAGCTCTGCAAGAGAAACAGCCATCACTTTGTAAAGGCTCATCGGTACCTGCCATACCGGCACTTTGGAGGAGAATACCACGTTTACAGCGTTGATATCCATCATCAGATTGAACTCAAATCCTCCCTTTGGATAGTCAGCTCCGCCGATCCAGATCACTGTCATTCGCTCTGCGATCTCCGGTTTCATCAGAAGTGCGGATGCAACGTCTGTGATTGCTCCCTGGCATGCGATGTATAACGGTCTCTTATCGTCTTTCATCGCTTCCTCGATAATGAATCTTGCACCCTCGGAATCGATTGGTGTATGCTCATCCTCAAGGGCGCGCGGTGCACCAAGCTTTACCGGATACTGGTCCTTAAGTCCCATAAGATCCATAACTTTGATGATCTCATCGTAGCTTGCCTGTGCAGTACCAAGCTCGCCGTACTGCTGCGGGTTTTTCCAGAAATGACCTGCAACAAGGCCTTTTACGTCGAATCTTGGTGTCATGAGATGATGTGCTACTGCATACTGGTCATCTGCCTCGTTTTTGCAGTCTGTATGTACGATCACCCTTACTTTTTTGTTTTCCGGTACTGTATAGGCGTAATTCCACATAATATTTTCCTCCTTATATAAAATAGATGTTCTGGTAATCGAAAGGAGCACCTTTCGATGCTCCTTATTTTTTCTTTTTTTGTTTGATTTTAATTTATGCGTTTTCTTTATTCCGCTGGTTCAGCTCTGCACGGATCTGCGGATATTTTTTATCCAGATCATATGGAATCAGCACAACGATAGAAAGTATTGTAGCTACCAGTGCAAGACCACCGAATGCAAAATTGATCGCTGTATGTGTCTGCGGGAACTCCTTTGCAATGCTGATACCCTCTGCCACTGCCTTATCAAGCTTTGCTGCATCATAGTTACCCCATACAAGAAGAGCAGATACGATAGCAGATGCTGCTGCTGAGGAAACCTTGTTTACAAATCCCTGGATCGCATTCTGTGTTCCGCCAAGGTTTCTTCCTACCTGCCACTCTGTATAGTCAAAGATATCAGGCATCATGGAGAAGAACATACTGGAACGGAAACCAAAGCCAAGTCCGATCAGTCCAAGGGATGCTGTTGCAATCGTTCCATTGGATGTGAAAAACAAAATCGCAAATCCAACACAGTCTACGATCGCTCCAAACTGGATCAGCTTGATCTTGGCAATTCCCTTACCATTGAGATAAGCTGCAAGTATCATAGTCGGGATTGCAAGTAAGGTAAGTAAGGTAAGTGCCAGTGACATTCCGCTTACATCACCAACAATGTAAGTATAATAGTACTGCATTGCTCCGTACATGGAAAGATATCCAAGGAAGAGGAAAAATACCTCGCCAAGGAACATGAGGTAATATTTATTTTTTACAAGACTTCCGATATCCTTGATCAGAGAGCTCTTTCCTGCTGACTTTGTCGGAGGATTGATCTCCACGATGGAGAATACACAGATTGCCATGATCACAACGACGATGATTCCAAGTACAATGTTTGTGTTACGATATCCGTTAGCCAGCGCTGCACCAGTTGCATCCTTGGAGCCGGAGAAGAAGTATACCATCGGAAGCACGAACAGGGAAGATGTCAGTGATCCAAGGTTTGAAAATACAGTACGTGTTGTAGAAATCTTGGTACGCTCTGTTGCTGATGCTGACAGAGAAGATACGATCGGTGCCATCGGAATATTTACCAGAGTGTAGCCAAATGAGAAGATAACGTAAGTTACGTATGCCCATGCAAGCTTTGCACCTGCGCTCCATCCTGTCGGAACGGAAAACAGAAGAACCATACCAACTGCAAGGACCGGTGCACCGTAAAGCATCCATGGACGGTAACGTCCCATTTTTGTATCTGTACGGTCGATCATTGCACCTACCATATAGTCTGTAAATGCATCGATGAATTTTGTTACAACGAACATAAATCCAACAGCGCCGGCTGCAAGTCCCGCGCAGTTTGTGTAATAAAAGAGAAGATATGTATTGGCAAGAAGGTACGCAAGATTACAAGCATAATCACTGATACCAAAACCGATACGCTGTCTCCATTTGAACTTTGTTGTTTCATAATATGCCGGTTCGTGTTTTAACTTTTGCATTTCTTTCCTCCACCTTTTTTATGTTGATTTAACGATCCACTCAGGAACATGTAAATTTTTTCTGCGCGCCCTGTTTCTGGCGGATCAATCAGGTATGTCTTAACGACAAGCATATTATAATCAAAGATTTTCTAATTTCGTTATCATTCTTTTGATGTTTTTGTCATTTTTTCAACATATTTCTGATATTTTTATAAACTTATTCAGGAGTAGAATTCTTTACGTTTATATTTCTCACGGTACTGCCTCGGGGTCATTTTCATGTATTCTTTGAATACGCTGCCAAAATGACTCTGGGAATTGAAACACACGTAGTCACTGATCTCCGACAGGGTGGCATCAGAATACTTCAGAAGATTGGCAGCTCTTTTTACCCGGAATTTCAGAATGTATTCCTGGATCTTCTCCCCTGCATCCTGACGGAAGATCCTAGACAGGTGGCCCTGGCTGATCCCGATCGCTTCGGCAATGTCCTTCAGATAGATCTTATGGTGGTAATTCTGGGAAATATAATCCTTGCACTGCTCTGTGTAGCTGGAAAAATTTCTTGTTTCTCTGGCATCTGCTACCAGCTTTGTAAACTTATAAAGAGATCTCCTGTTCAGTTCTGTGATCTCCTCAATCTTCTGGCACTGATCGATCTGATTGATCAGGTAATCACTGAGACGATAGGCGTCCGCCGGTGAAACTCCTCCCGCAATAGCCTCTCTGGTAGCCATTGTTGTGGTTACAATAGCCAGATTCCTCTGATCATTAAAACGGTTTTTTGAAAGAATGCCGGCTTTTTCAAAGAGGCCAGAAGCACGTTCATTGATCTCTTCTACGTTTCCCTCCCGGATGCAGTCCATTACATAGCGTTCTTCCATGTATGTGTGATGATAGGCTGATCCATCCGGTTTATCCAGTTCGATACGGACTGTGTCATTCTCTTCCCGGACTTCTTTTTCTTCAATGAGATTATTTTTCTCCATAAGATCCTCCGGCTGGATATCTTTTCCTTCCAGGAGTTCATACAGGAAACTGACAAAATTCAGCATTCGGTTCAGGGTCATTTTGTCCGGATGACGTTCTTCTTTCGTTGACATATGATATTTCTTATAAAACTGATGGATTTCCACATAGCTGAGCTCTTCTGCACATACCGGACCTGACAGATAGAAATCCTGACCGCTCTGAACACAGAAGAAATAAATTTTATCAAAGACCTTATAAACAGTCGGTACATTCTTTTCCTTTGTCTGGCAGATCAGGGAACGGCGCAATTCCTCTGATACAGTCAGCGGATTCTGTTTTTCGGAAAAAACCCCAAGACTCCGGATATTCCCCCCTGCTTCATCTGCATAAAAAATGGGAATTCCCCACAGACTTTCCAGTTTTCTCAGCAATGTATGTTCTGCCATGTCGGTGTCCTTTCGTTTATTGTTTATTTCCCGGAAGACTCGTTTATTTCGGGTAATATCTGGATAAATTATACGTGGTTTAGTGACGTTTCGCAATCACTTATAAATCCCAATATAACATTGCAGCTTTTTGTGTGCTGAGGTATGCTTATACTGATATTATCGAGAATTACCTGATTTGAGCGTTCTTATATAAACGAAAGGATTTTACTTATGAAAATATGCGGATTTAACAAAACAACTTTACTGGATTACCCGGGGCGGGTGGCCTGCACCATATTCCTGGGTGGCTGCAACCTCCGCTGTCCTTTTTGCCAGAATGGGGCTCTGGTGATGGAAGCGGACACCCAGCCTGGTTATTCTCAGGATGAAATTCTGGCTTTTCTGAAAAAAAGAAAGGGAATTCTGGACGGTGTATGCGTGTCCGGAGGCGAACCGACGCTTTCTGCCGGACTTCCGGATTTTCTTCACGAGATCAAAAATCTTGGTTATGATGTGAAACTTGATACCAACGGGTCACGTCCCTCTGTGGTAAAAAAACTCGCAGCAGACGGCCTCATTGACAAGGTCGCAATGGATATCAAGGCCTGTCCTTCCAACTATCATGTGCTTACCGGCGTGAATGTTGATCTGGACGCGATCCGTGAAACTGCCGGATGGCTGCTGAACGGAGATCTTGATTATGAATTTCGTACTACTGTTGTACGTGAGCTTCATTCTGAAAAAGATTTTCAGGAGATCAGTCAGTGGCTAAGCGGTGCGAAATCCTATTATCTCCAGGCTTACCGGGATTCTGACGGAGTTCTGATGCCGGGATTCTCCGCCTGCTCCGAGGAAGAAATGAAAAACTACCGGGATATCCTCCTTGAGACGATCCCGGTAGTTGAAATTCGCGGTATGGATCTGTAAACTGCAGATCTGCAAAACAATCTGCTTACTCGTATATCTGATAACTTTTCGATCAGACGTTGATAAAACTGTACCAGTATCCACCTTTGCCGCCTGGAATATCGATATCCGGGCATTCCTTAAAGTAGGGAAATCCAAACATATTGGCCATAAACCGTTCCTGCTGGCTGTACCCGCCGGGAACTCCCAGTATGTACTGCCCCCGGTGATTCCTGCATAGCAGAAGATGCCCGAAATTCTGATATCCATATATGACAAAACGGTTGTTGCAAAAGCAGCCATTTTGTTTACATAACATAGCACAGTCGGATGGTTTGATCTTCCGGCAGTCTGTAAACTGGCCGTCGTTGAAAGATACATCGCAAGGTATGCCCGGAAGCGGGCGGGGTGGTCTGGATGGTTCCGGCGGTCTCGGACCTGGATTCGGGCGTGGCTGACCTGGTCTGGGCGGTTCTGGCGGGTGCGGATCAGAACCCGGATTCACTTGATCTCGCCGGGGCGTTTCTGGTGGTTTGGGTAACCCTGTCTCTGCTGCCCCTGTACTCTCCTGCTGAGATTCCATAGATTGCTGTATTGGTCCTGCTGAAAACCCAATATCTTCTTCCAGAACTTCCTCCGCTTTCATGATCTTGGCTTCTTCATTTTCTGATAATTCAGAAAAAGATCCCGATTGCTCCATCTCTCCCTCTTCTGTTTCTTTATTTTTCTCTCGTTCTTTTCTGTTCCTTTCCGCTTCTTTCTGAGATTCTGATTTCTCCTCTTTCCACTCCCGGAAATTCTCAGGCCGGATCGGCTGATCGTCCCATTCAGTTCCCCAGAATCCTCCGGCATCCGAGATCAGCAGCATTCCGCCAAGATCCTGAAGACTTTTCCCCATGCCTCCAATATCTCCTGCATCCGTCTCAAGCATACACTCGATCCGCTCCTGCCCTGTAACACAACTCCCGATCAGAATTCCGTCCATCAACCCTTCCCGCCGCACAAAGCCATACACCCTGCACCGGCTTCCCGGTTCCAGCCCAACACAGCGCAGATGAACCTCCATCCGACACTTCCGGTCCATAGCCTCCACTCTCACATAACCACTGCTGCCATCCTTTTTCCCCTTACGATACTCGTACACATACGCAACAAAACGCTGATATCCAGCCAACGCGTGTCCCTCCGGTAATTCGGCTTCGTTAATATATATGAAGATTGCGGGAAATCATTCCTTACATTTCAGCTACACTGCACCTGCAAATTATAAACAAAATATTCTCCCTGTTTCTCAGATATGTAACTTTCTATCGGATATATCTGATCTCTTATTTGCATCTTTTTATCCAGAAACAAAAGTAGTGTCTCTATTTCTTTTTTTAACTTTGTACTTGGCGCAGCTGCCATTTTAGACAGTCTGAAAGCAGCAACACATTGCTTAAAAGAAGGACTATATAAAGACTCCATTAATCGTTCCTACTATGCTGCATTTTATGCGGTGAAAGCTGTACTGGCATTGAGTACAACTGATTTTAAACGTCACAAAGATGTTATGGGATATTGTAATAAGGAATATGTAGCCCAAAATATATTTAGAAAAATTTTGAATGTTCAAAAGGGGCTGCCGCAAAATCATCAAAATAGATGATTACACGGCAGTCCTTCCATTACAGAAGCGAGAAATGAAAAACGATTAAATCTCGCCCTGCAAATTATCTGATATCAATTCATATTTTCTTTCCAACAGCCTCCCGGCTGTCTACACTTAAAACATTCACCGGAAGGTTATGAGACAACACAAACTTACGTTCTCTTATTTTTCACAAACAAAAAAAGAACCCCTCAACCAAGGGATTCTCAAAGCTTTAGTCGAAGCGACAGGATTTGAACCTGCGACCTCTGCGTCCCGAACGCAGCGCTCTACCAAACTGAGCCACGCTTCGTTATTCTGTTTCAGTTGTTTGTGTGTTGCTCAACTGCAAGAGCTATTATATTAGAGTTTTTGTTCTTTGTCAATAGAAAAAATTAAAAAATTTCAAAAAAATCGAATTTTTTCTTTTTTACTGCTTCGGAAGTGCATTTTTGCAGACCCGAAGCAGTTTTTCTATGCCCAACGGCTCTTCTGCTCTTCGCAGATGCTGTTCCACTGGCAATTTCCGCAGATTTCCTTCCTGCCATCTGTCGCGAGGATTTTTTTCTGAACCTGATGTGTAAATTCTTTGAACTCCAGAACCTGACCAGCCTCAAATCCACAGCGATCCAGCACTGCCTGATCGTACTCCACAACCTTACCGCCTGGTGTACAATGGCCTCCGCAGTTATTTGGACAGGCTGAACAGATTTCATCTGTATCTACATGCAGCCTTATCTTTCTTCCTGACAAAAAAATCTCCAGCATCTCTGCCATATGGGCGGTAAAACCGTTACTGTACCCTTCACCTTTGAAATAAGCCAGGCACATACCATGATGAGGGCGCAGGGGAATCGCATTTTCCTCTGTGCCCTCATCAGAAGCATATGCCGAAGCCATGCTCTTATCTTGCATATTTACGTACCTTTCCTGATAAAACATAAGCCAGTGCGATCTTGATCAGATCCGGAATGATAAACGGGAATACGCACCATCCGAGAACTGCCATCAGACCTACTGCACCAGTGCTTCTTGCATAAGCAACCATAAACCATACCGTTCCAAACGCGTAGCATACCAGCAGACCAACGATCATGGAAATGATCTGAACTACCGGTTTTCTTCCCAGGAATTTTTCAAATGCCCACATCACAAGTGCAGAGAAAATAAATCCGATGATATATCCTCCGGAATTTCCGAGAAGAGCTCCGATTCCTCCGGAAAATCCTGCAAAAACAGGAACTCCTACTGCACCAAGAAGAACGTAAACCAGAACTGCCATCGTTCCTCTTTTACCTCCAAGTACGCCTACTGCCATGAATACTCCGAATGTCTGCAGGGTAAACGGTACCTGCGCCGGAATGGAAATCCATGAGCAGACTGCCATAACTACTGCAAAAACTGCAATATAAACAAGATCATATGTCTTGCTTCTGGTTGCTGCTGCTGTTGTCATAATAATCTTATCCTCTCTTTCCTTTGCTGCTTTCCGCTGCGGAAGATCATCTCATCTTTTCTCTGATGATATCCGTTTTTAGCTGTTAACAATTTAACACACGTCGTCCCAATTGTCAACGCATTTGTATTTTACGGTTTACATTTTTCATCAAATTTACCAGGGTGCCGTATCATTCACTTTGACAAATAAAATTCAGGCAGTTCATTATGTAAAACATGATATCTGCTTATTTCTAATTTCCGCTTTCAAATCCCCACGTCCAATGTTATACTAAAATTAACGATTTTTTCAGCAAAAAGGGGGATTTTTCCACATGAATATACAGGATATCCAAAATATCAGTACCAGCTGCACACGAACTGAATTCGTAGGAACTGCGGTCCTTGACACGATCGGTCTTGTGATCTCCGGAGTTGACGATTCTCTGCTTAAGGAGATGAACATTGGCACGAAATATCACTGTCTGGGACTTTTCAGCTCCCGTACAGGTGCTGCCGGTCAGATCACAGCTATTGATGACGCAGTCAAAGCCACCAACACGGAGGTCCTTTCCATTGAGCTTCCAAGGGATACCAAGGGATGGGGCGGTCACGGCAACTACATTGTACTTGGAGGAAATGACGTTTCCGATGTGCGTCATGCCATTTCCCTGGCACTAGAGCTTACCAATAAATATGCAGGTGAGGTTTACATCAGCGAATCCGGTCATCTGGAATTTGCTTTTTCCGCAAGCGCAGGCCCTGCTATCCATAAGGCTTTTGGCACGCCGCTGGGCGAAGCTTTCGGATTTATGGCCGGTTCCCCAGCTGCTATCGGTCTTGTTATGGCTGACAATGCTGTAAAATCTGCCGCTGTTTCTATTACGAAATACATGACTCCGAATATTGGAACCAGCCATTCCAACGAGGTGATCATTGCCATCTCCGGTGACGCCAGTGCAGTAAAAGCCGCAGTGCTGGAAGGCCGCCAGACCGGTCTCGAGCTTCTGATCGGTATGGGAACTTATCCTGAAATTCCAGGTACACCATATTTATAAAAAATCTTCCCACTCTGTAAGCCAGGATATAACACCCTATTACAGAGTGGGATTTTCGTATAAACCATAATTCTGTATTTCAACCGCACATTGCATATCAAACGAATATTCATAATCCACATTCGTTTCTCTATCACATATAGACATTTATCGCTTCATTACATTATCAAACATTCATAAATACAATCCTTTCATGATTTTACGCAAAAAACAGCGTCACGGGATCATCAACACATATGATCCCATAACGCTGTTATCATTTCTTATATTCTCAATATCCGAACTGTTTTCCCCGCTTATCAGCCTACCTGATATACATCTGCGGACTGAAGTCCAAAGCTTAATGCCTCTGAATGGCTTCCGCAGTAGATATCTACATGTCCGTAAGGAGTTCCAAGATCCTCTACTGTATAAACAGTTCCATTGATCAGAAGCTTGGTTCCAAAAGGAACTCCTGCCATGGCTACTGTACGTCCTGCTGTCGGAACTGTACCGCTGGCTGTCAGATTACCTGCTGTACCGCAGCACTGTGCGCAGTTGCAGTATGCAGTCAGTGTAAAGTTGCCAAGATATGTTCCCTGGCTGGAAGAGCCGGAATCTGAGGAAGTATCTGCTGATGTATCAGCTGCCTCATCGGAAGAAGTTTCCTCTGAAGATGTATCCCCGGACTCATCATAAGAAGAATCCTCAGAAGAACTATCTTCACCGCTCTCATCCTCAGAATTTCCGTACTGAACATCGTCTTCCTCATCCTCTTCTTCCTCTACAACAACATCAGAACTTGTAGAGCTGCTGGAAGACTCTGTTGTATCCTCATCCGGATCATATCCGTAATCATCCTCTGAATCACCGGAGCTGTCAGAATCAGACTCTGTATTCTGTGCTTCCTCAGCTGCTTCTGCTGCAGCCTGTCTCTCAGCCTCTGCTGCGGCCTCAGCTCTTGCCTTCTCCTCTGCAGCCTTCTCTTCTTCTGCCTGCTGAACAAGTGCAGTAATATTACTGTCTGCATTGCTGATATCTGCCATCAGCTGCTGAGCCTCTTCCTGGCTGGCACTGATCTGGTTTACATAAGAGCTGATGTCATCACTTGTACTTGCAGCCATAGACTGCACTTCCTGCTGTTTGGCTGCACGCTCTGTCATCAGATTATCAATCTCTGCTGACTCTTTCTCAACCTTCTCCTCATTCTCCTGAATGTTCTCCTGAAGGCTTACATATTTATCCAGCATATTCCTGTCGTATGTAGAAATCTGGATCGCATTCTCCGCGCGGTTCAGAAACTCTGCCAGGCTCTCAGAGGAAAGCAGGGTTGCCAGAGCAGATGATCCTGCATTCTCATACATATATGCGATTCGAAGCTTCATGGACTCATACTGGTCTGCGGAAGCTTTCTTCGCTTTCTTAAGTTCTGTCTTTACTTTATTTAATTCATCTTCCTTCTCAGCAGCCTGAATACTCAGTTCAGAGATGCTGTTGGTAAGATCCTCATACTGTGCGTTTAAATCGGCCAGATAGCTCTCCAGCTCCTGCTTCTTGCTCTCCAGACTACCGATGCTGCTCTGTACCTGTGCAAGACCTTCTTCAGCGGCCTGTTTCTGTGCCTGTGCATCTGCGATCGCGGCTTCTGTGCTGGACGCGTATACGTTGCTTCCCATGGAAAATGAAAGCATACCTGTAAGCAGTAATGTGAAAACTTTTCTATTCTTCATATAAACACCTTTTGTCCTTTCATGGGTACTAGTATAACATATTTTTCATAAAAAGCAACATTTTTATTTTATTTTTGTAACAAGTATGTAATATTTAGTTCTGCAGTGCCATGAAATCCTCCTGCAGAAGCAAGTTTATATTATAGAATTATTACAAAACAACATACTGCACTACATTCCCATCAACGCAAAAAAACTGCCGCCTCACAGGTTTCCCCGCAAAGCAGCAGATTCTTTTAAAATAATCCTACGCAGTTTCAATTCCCACGTCGTCAGTCAGGCGGATCTTTCTCCGCTGTCAAACCCATAGCCGTTTTATTCTGCGGCCTCCAGAACCTCTCCTTCTGCTTCCTCAGCCATCACTTCCTGATACTTGTCCAGGATGATAGTCTGGATCCGCTCTCTGGTAGCAGAGTTGATCGGATGTGCAATGTCACGGTATTCCCCGTCACTGGCCTTACGGCTTGGCATTGCGATAAACAGGCCTTTCTCACCTTCGATAACCTTAATGTCATGTACTACAAACTCGTCATCTATTGTGACAGACACAACGGCCTTCATCTTCCCTTCTTTTGCTACCTTCCTCACACGTACATCTGTAATATTCATGCTACTTGCCCCTTTCATTTCGCCTAACGTATCTGCGGGAATTTCTGAATTTCTGCAATTTATAATACGTAGCGTTCGTTTTTCTCCACGACGATCTTCACTTCTCCTTCTTCGCCGCAGTAATATGAATTCGCCCGGATAGTATCCCGGCTCTCAACAATGCAGTTCTCGATATGCGTATTATCTCCAAGGTATACGTCATTAAGAATCACAGAGTTTTTAATAACACAGTTATTGCCTACAAATACATCACGGAACAGGACAGAATTTTCTACTGTACCATTAATGATACATCCGCTGGAGACCAGACTATTCTTCACATCTGCACCCGGATTATATTTAGCCGGCGGCACATCTGCGATCTTTGTCTTGATCCCTGGCTCCTGTTTAAAGAAATAATTGCGGATCTCCGGTTTCAGGAAATCCATATTTGTCTGATAATAAGCCTCTGCTGTGGAAATATTGTTCCAGTAAGTATCGATCTTATAGCCATAAATTCTCTTGAGATTCTTATATCTGATGAGAATATCATTTACAAAATCATGTCTTCCTTCCTGAGCAGCACGCTCGATCAGCTCGATCAGCTGTCTTCTTCGGATAACATAAATACCTGTAGATACAGTATTATAAGAAGAAACTATTGGTTTCTCCTCAAATTCCTCGATCCTGCAGTCTTCATTCATGCGAAGCACGCCAAATCTCTCAACCTGGCTCTGATCCTGACAGGTGGTGCATACAACTGTAACATCTGCCCGTTTCGCAATATGGTATTCCAGAACTTTATTGTAATCCAGTTTGTAGATTCCATCACCGGAAGCGATCACAACATACGGTTCATGACTGTTCTTCAGGAATGTAAGATTCTGATAGATCGCATCTGCAGTTCCCTGATACCATAAGCTGTTGTCCTTCGTGATAGTCGGAGTGAAAACATAGAGACCTCCCTGCTTTCTTCCGAAATCCCACCATTTGGAAGAGCTTAAATGTTCATTCAGGGAACGGGCATTATACTGTGTCAGAACAGCAACCTTCTGAATGTGTGAATTCGCCATGTTGCTTAAAGCAAAGTCAATTGCGCGATAGCTTCCTGCAATAGGCATAGCTGCTATCGCTCTCTTGTTTGATAATTCTCTCATGCGGTTATTGTTACCGCCTGCCAAAATAATACCTATCGCTCTCATTCTTTCCCACCGTCCTTTGCTGCAATTACCTGGCCACCTGCCAGTTCTCCGTCAGGGTAGTCATCTTTTGTTGTAACGCCTGAGATAGCGGTATTCTTACCGATCTTCACATTATCCGGGATCACACTGTTCTCTCCGATAGCAGCAAGACCAAAGGAATATACTGCCGGCTTCAGAACATTCGGTGCTTCCTCACCGCAGCCGATCACAACGTTATTTCCGATGGATACATCCTCAGCTACAATCGCTTTATCCATAACAACATTCTCTCCAACTGCAGTGTTCTTCATGATAATGGAATCACGGATCACACTTCCCTTGCCGATGGTTACATTAGGACCGATAACAGAATTATGTACTTCACCATAAATCTCAGTTCCCTCGCCTATGATACACTTGTCCACAACTGCCTCTGCAGCAATGTACTGCGGTGGAACTACATCTCCCTTGGTATAGATCCTCCAGAATTCCTCGTAAAGATTAAATTCCGGAATGATATCGATCAGCTCCATATTAGCTTCCCAGTAAGAACCAAGAGTTCCGACATCTTTCCAGTAGCCATTGTATTCATAGGCAAAAAGACGCTGGCCTTTTTCCTTGCAATACGGAAGGATATGTTTACCGAAATCGCATCCATTCTGATCTTTCAGTGCGAGCAGTGCTTCTTTCAGAACCGGCCATGAGAAAATATAAATACCCATGGATGCCAAGTTGCTGCTTGGATGCTCCGGCTTCTCCTCGAACTCGGTAATACGGTTGCTCTCATCAGTTACCATAATACCAAAACGGCTGGCTTCCTCAATAGGAACCGGCATACATGCAATCGTAATATCCGCCTTGTTCGCCTTGTGGAAATCCAGCATTACTTCGTAATCCATCTTATAGATATGGTCTCCGGAAAGAATCAGTACATAATCCGGATTATACTGCTCCATATACGCCAGGTTCTGATAAATTGCATTGGCAGTTCCTGTGTACCATTCACTGCTTGTGCTCTTCTCATACGGCGGCAGGACTGTAACACCGCCTTCATTGCGGTCCAGATCCCACGGAATACCGATGCCGATATGTGTATTCAGACGTAGCGGCTGGTACTGTGTCAGCACACCCACTGTATCAATTCCTGAGTTAATACAATTGCTCAGTGGAAAATCGATGATACGATATTTACCACCAAAAGCGACTGCCGGCTTTGCAACTTTTTCTGTCAAAACTCCTAACCTGCTGCCTTGCCCACCGGCCAAGAGCATGGCAATCATCTCTTTCTTAATCATGCGATCACCTCTTGTATGTTATGATTATTTAATTATAGCATACTTCACCGTATTAGTGAACATTTTTTACAATTATTTTGTCTACATTTTATTTTTTTTATCGCTATTGTATACTATAAATTGGTCTGACTAATCATTTTTTCTGTTCTTCTGGTAAATTTCAACATTTTTCGACGATATTTTCTGGCTACTTTTATAATCCGCGCAAAACCACTTTTTTCTCCGAAAGTACCACTTTTCAATTGATTCCGGACGCGGTATAATAAAACAGATCAGAGAATCCCGAAAACAACACATATATATAAGGAGATTATTATGTATCAGATAGACTTTCATAAACCGCTTCACATTCATTTTATCGGAATCGGCGGCATCAGCATGAGCGGCCTTGCAGAGATCCTTCTTGAAGAGAATTTCAGGATCTCCGGCTCCGATGCAAAAGCCAGCCCGCTTACCCGCACACTGGAGGAGCGCGGTGCAGTGATTTACTATGGACAGCGCGCTTCCAATATCAAGGATGATGTAGATGTTGTTGTATACACAGCAGCCATCCATCCGGACAACCCTGAATTCGCCTGCGCCAGAGAGAAAGGTCTTCCAATGCTCACACGTGCAGAGCTTCTTGGACAGATCATGCGCAACTACGACACACCGATTGCGATTTCCGGTACCCATGGCAAAACAACCACAACTTCCATGGTTTCCCACATCCTTCTTGAGGGTGACTGCGATCCTACCATCAGTGTTGGCGGTATCCTTCCTGCCATCCACGGCAATATCCGTGTTGGAAATTCTGAGACTTTTGTCACAGAAGCATGTGAGTACACCAACAGCTTTCTCAGCTTTTTCCCGAAGATCAGCGTGATCCTGAACATGGATGCAGATCATCTTGATTTCTTCAAGGACATTGATGATATCCGCCACTCCTTCCGCAGGTTTGCAGAGCTTCTGCCGGCTGACGGAACGCTGATCATCAACGCGGACACCCCGGAATATGAAACGATCACCCGTGACCTCCCATGTCAGGTACTTACCTATGGCCTTGAGAACGATGCTGATTACATAGCCACAGATATCACCTGGGATAAATACGGACATCCTTCTTTCTCCGTCCTTTTCCAGGGCAAAAAAATCGGCAGCTACTATCTCCGTGTACCGGGTATCCACAATGTATCCAATGCACTTGCATCCATCGCCGTAGGACGTCTTCTCAACCTTCCGGATGAGGTGATCGTTAAAGGACTTGGAAGCTTTACAGGTACAGACCGCCGTTTCCAGTATAAGGGCGAAATCGGAGGCGTTACCATTATTGATGACTACGCACATCATCCAACAGAGATCGAGGCAACTCTTCACGCAGCAAAGAATTATCCTCATCAGAAAGTATGGTGCGTATTCCAGCCACATACTTACACACGTACCAAGGCTCTGCTTCCTGAATTTGCCAAAGCCCTGACTCTTGCTGACCACGTAGTTCTTGCTGATATCTACGCAGCACGTGAGACGGATGACCTTGGCATTTCCTCCCAGGATCTCCAGAAACAGATCCAGGAACTGGGAACCCCTTGTGAATATTTCCCGACTTTCGATGAGATCGAGAGCTTTCTTTTAAAAAGTTGTGCACATGGTGATTTGTTGATAACTATGGGCGCGGGAGACGTTGTAAATATTGGAGAACACATCCTCGGAAAATAGTTATCCACATTATCCACATGCTTATGCACATTCCAGAGGTGCCTGGCATGTGGATTTTTTTGTGCATAACCCACTTGACATAACTCGACAACATATTTCTGCAAATACCGCAATTTTCTTATAAAATCGTGGTTTATTCAAGTTTCTAATAATTTTATCCTCAAAGTTTTCCACACTATCCACATTTTCCACATGCGGATTGGTGGATAGCTCCTGTGAAAATAAACTATTCTCATTTAAAAGTGGTTGTGCTATAATCCTCATTAGCATGGCGGACTTTTTATGTCCGCTGTAATTTACGTGACAGCTGCCGGGAGTGCTATAGATTCCAAAGCGCTGTCAATATATTAAAAAGAAAGGTGAGCGCAGATCATGAGCCTGATTTCTCTTAAAAATTCCTCCGAAACGGAGGTCACGGTTCTTTCCAACCGTTTTATTGACAACTTCATGCCTCGTGCCAACGGAGAGTTTGTAAAGGTATATATCTATCTTCTCCGGGTGGTATCTGCAGCTCCTTCTTCTTTTAATCTGGAGGATATGGCAGATCGTCTTCTTTGTACGGACAGAGACATTTCCCGTGCCCTGAAATACTGGGAAGCTGAAAAGCTGATCTCCCTGACTTACACAGCAGACCAGCAGCTGTCCGGCATCACCCTTCTGGAACCTGGTGATGCCGGGCAGCTTGAGAGCAGTGTTTCCAGTGAAGGAGCATTTTCCAGCGGAACAGCTTCTGCATTTGCTTCTGCTGTTGGCACAGATTCTGTTTCCGTTGCCTCCGGTTCTGCGGCATCCGCACAGACAAATACGAATACAACCAGCCGTCTCACTCCTGACCGGATAAAAGAACTTAAACAGAACGAGGAGATCAGTCAGCTTCTCTATATCACTGAGCAATATCTCTGCAAGACGCTGACACCTACGGAAATACAGAAGATCCTTTATTTCTATGATGAACTTAAAATGTCAGCAGATCTTATCGAATATCTTGTAGAGTACTGTGTCTCCAGAGGACGCAAGAGTATACGATACATTGAAACGGTTGCCCTTGCCTGGTTCAGGGACGGAGTCACAACTGTGGAAATGGCACGCGAGGCAAGCTCCCGTTTTTCCAGGGATTATTACACGATCCTGAAAGCAATGGGCATCAGCGGACGGAATCCTGTGGAGAACGAGATTTCTTACATTGATACCTGGCGCAAGACTTACGGCTTTGATCTGGAGCTGATCCAGGAAGCCTGCAGCCGGACAGTCCTCACAACAGGACAGCCAAGTTTCCAGTACGCAGATAAGATCCTGTCCGGTTGGAAAAAGAAAAATGTACATACTCTGGAAGATATCCGGCTGCTGGATGCAGAGCATAAAAAACATCAGCTTGAGAAATCCGTTTCCCACCGGAAACAGCCGGCTAAACAGCCGCAGACGAATAACCGCTTCAATAATTTCCATCAGAGAGACTATGATTTCGCAGAGTATGAGAAACGTCTTTTAAATAATCAGTAAGCTTTATCAATAAGGAGCTTTTTATGCCTTTACAGAATTTTCAGTATGATACTATAATGAGAGAATACAGCCGCCGTCAGGCCCAGAACCACCGTATCCTGGAGGAACACACTGCCCTGGCTTATGCTAAGATCCCCCGTCTTAAGGAGATTGACGACGAGGTTGCCACTTTAAGTGCTGACAAAGTACGGCGGCTTTTAAGCGGCAGGGAAAAGGGAACTTCAGATCTGAAAGCTACCATCCAGGAGCTTTCTGATGAGCGGATCACTCTTCTCGTTGCCAACGGTTTTCCCGGGGATTATCTGGAGATGCCCTACACCTGCCCGCTCTGCCAGGACACCGGCTATATTGGCAGCAAAAAATGTACCTGTTTCAGGAAAGCTGAGATCGAACTGCTTTATGCACAGTCCAATCTTAATGAAATTCTTGAAAAAGAAAATTTTGACAGCTTTTCATTTGACTATTATTCTGCTACAATAAAAAACGAAGCCACGGGACTGTCTGCCCTGGATACAGCCAGACGGGCCTATGATACTGCACAACGTTTTGTGCAGGACTTCGACCACAAATTCGAAAATCTGTTTTTGTATGGCGATACCGGCGTGGGAAAAACTTTTCTCTCACACTGCATCGCGCGAGAGCTTCTCAGATCCACCCACTGCGTCCTGTATTTTTCAGCCTATGATCTCTTTGATATGATGGCTGCGAATTCTTTTTCCAGAAAAGATACAGGCACGGATGAGGAACTGATCTATGACTGCGACCTTCTTATCATTGATGACCTTGGAACGGAGCTTACCAACAGCTTTGTATCCTCGCAGCTTTTTCTCTGTCTCAATGAGCGGATCATGCGCAGGAAATCTACGATCATTTCCACGAATCTGACGCTCAGGAATTTCTCGGATACCTATTCCGAGAGAACTTTTTCCCGAATCGCAAGCAATTATCAGATGATCTCGCTGATCGGGAAAGACATCCGTATACAGAAAATATTTTTAGGAGGAAATTAAAAATGGCACTGGTAACTACAAAAGATTTTTCCACACTTCCGGTAGGAAGACTTGGACTGATTCCCCTTCAGAGCTGCAGCACATTAGGCAGTAAGGTGAATGACTGGCTGGTTAAATGGCGTGCCGAGAGACAGTATCCGGGAATGGATTCTTTCGCATTCGAGGGATACAAACGTGATTCTTACATTATTGAAGCCAAGAATCCGCGTTTCGGTTCCGGTGAAGCCAAGTGTACCATCAACGAATCTGTCCGCGGTGATGATATCTATGTTATGGTAGATGTGACCAACTACAGCCTGTCCTATCCGATCGGACCTTACACAAACCTCATGTCTCCAGATGATCATTTCCAGGATATGAAGCGTGTCATTGCTGCCATCGGCGGAAAAGCCCGCAGAGTTAACGTAATCATGCCATATCTTTATGAGAGCCGCCAGGACAAACGTGTCGGAAGAGAGTCTCTTGACTGTGCCAATGCACTTCATGAGCTGATCGATATGGGAGTTGAGAACATCATCACTTTCGATGCACATGATTCCCGTGTACAGAACGCTACTCCGCTCCACGGATTCGAAACTGTACAGCCATCCTATCAGTTTATCAAAGCTCTTCTTAACAACGAAGAGGGGCTTCATATTGACAAAGATCATTTCATGACCATCAGCCCGGATGAGGGAAGCATGAGCCGTGCCATCTATCTTGCCAACGTACTTGGTGTTGATATGGGTATGTACTACAAGCGTCTTGACTACTCAAGATATGTAAACGGCCGCCATCCGATCGCTGCATATGAGTTCCTTGGACCGAAGCTTGAGGGCAAAGATATGATCCTCATCGACGATATGATCTCTTCCGGCGATACCATCATTAAGATTGCTTCTCTCCTTAAAGAGAAAGGTGCCGGCAAAGTTTACATCTGCTCCACTTTCGGATTCTTCACAGACGGACTTGAGAAATTCGATGAAGCTCATAAGAAAGGTTACTTTGACAAGCTCCTCACAACCAACCTGGTTTACCAGTCACCGGAGCTTCTTGAGAAACCGTATTACATCAGCTGTGACATGAGCAAGTATATCGCACTGATCATTGATACACTGAATCACGATACATCTGTCAGCCATCTTCTCAACCCGGTAGACAGAATCAAACGCTGTGTAAACAACTACATGAGCCAGTATGAGAAGTAATTTTCCACCTGAAATACAATAAACTATAACAAAAATACCCCGGTTCTCTGTTCGGACGGATATTCGTAATCCGCCTTCGCTGAAAACCGGGGCATTTTATGTACACTATCACATACTGATCATACCTGCAGTAAAATTTTCTGATATGGGATTCCTTCTTTGTCCAGGATCTCCATCTCTCTTTTATGGCAGGTGCTTATGATCACCTGTCTGTTTTCTTTATGAAGCCAGCGTAGTACAGATGCCAGACGATCTTCATCATACATACCGAACACATCATCCAGGATCACAGGGTAAGTTTCCTCTCTGCAGAAAAGCTCTCCTGCAGCCATTCTCAGAGCAAAGTAAATCTGCTCCAGAGTTCCCCTGCTCAGCCTTCCTGCCGGAACTGTCCGTTCTCCTGTGTTGACAAAAATATGAAGCTCCTCGTCCATGATCACTTCTTTATATTTACCACCTGTGATCTCACTTAATATCTGGGAAGTTCTATGCTTCAGCCTGTCTCCAATCTGATCCGTAATATTTCCGGAAAGTGCCTCTATGGTATCCATAGCCATGTTCAACGCCTGGATCTCCGTCTCCTCCGGAGTCATCACATCTGTATTATCCTCACATTCCGCAAGCTCTGCCTGAAGATTGGAAAGTGCCGTGTACTTCTCCTCATAATCCTGATCCAGATTATTCTGGCTCCATGTAAGCTCATCGTGTCTGGCAAGCCAGCGTTCTCTCTGACGCTCACGCTTGTTCAGCTCCCTGCTGAGGCGTGTGCGGAAAAACCAGGCTGCTACACTGACTGCTGCTGTGGCAACTCCCGCCAGAAGGCTTAAGATCACATGGCTGGAAAAAGCAGCCAGACAGCCGGTGCCTGCAATTCCTCCCACCAGTACGACACCCAGCACAGCATCTGTCATTTCTCGCCTCTTTTTTACACGCTCAACACGAAGATCCAGAAGATCCTCTGTATTTCTGTCCCGGGTTCCTACATTCATACCGTCTTTCTGCTGTGTAACTTTATCACGTTTTTCATCCAGATCTTTGATCTCCTTCTGGATATATTCTATATTCGAAGCGATCTTCTCTCCCTCTTTTTCCAGCTCTTTTTTCCGGCGCGCAGCCGCTGTAAGATATCCTTTTCTGGACATTTTGAGCATCTGCATGGCTCTTCCCATATCAATGGAACTGTCTCCTGTTCCCTGGTAGCTTGCCATATAATTCTGAAGCTCCCTAACAAGATCCCGTCCTGTCACGCTTTTTAACTGCGCCACAGAAACTGTATTGTCGTAAACAGCTTCACTTACATTTCCAAGAACGGATTCCAGAGCTCCCTGTTCTGCATCCACAAGGCTTCCATCATCCTCGCAGAGAAGCTCCCCGAATTTCTTTTCTTTATAAAAATTCCTGGTAAGACGGTAATTCTTTCCACCGGATGAGAACCACATGATACCGCCGTATTCTGCCGGATTCTCCCATGGTTCATATTTCGTATAGATATCGTTCTGCGCTGCTTTTCCACGGAGTCTGCGAATCCCAAAGAGCATGGAACGGATAAATGTATGTGTTGTTGTCTTTCCGCTTTCATTCTCGCCGTAAAGCACATTGAGACCCGGAGAAAGCTCCATGTCCTTGTCCCGGATCTTACCGAAATTTTTAATTTTCAAACGTCTGATGACCATTTTCAGTTATCCTCCTGTGAACAAACACAATTATTATCCCGAACTCTACAGTATCGTTGTCTCATCGCCTGCTTCCAGTCTCAAGAAGTGCCTGCAGACCGTAATACAGAGCCTTTTTTTCCACAGTATCCAATGCTCCCTTTGCAAGAAAATAACCGATATAATCACCGATCAGCGTACCACTGTAGCGTTTATAAAGTTCCGGAAGGTCATATGCCGGCCAGGATTCATCGATCACATCTGTAATATTTCCCAGATTCTTCAGTTTCTCATGAATCAGCATCAGATCCGGAGAACGCATGCCCTGCAGGATGATCCGGTAAATATTCCTTCCGCCTCTTCGAAAAATCTGCGATTTCACAGCTTCCTCCAGTGAGATCTGCGTAGTCTCCTCATGAAGGCTGAGCACCAGCTGCTGATAAGATCTGCATGCAAAAGGCACGAATTCTGTACGGATCCTGCCTTCCACAGTCCTGCCTTCCATGTACCCATGTTCACCTGTATCATTCCTGTCAATAGGTTCCAGAGCTCCCGCAAAAGCAGCCTGATCCCGGATCAGTATCTGTGGCTTGTGAATATGGCCAAGTGCTATGTAGTCGAAACCTGCCGCAGCCAGCGATGCCGCACTGAGAGGAATATGCTTCTCATCCCCGCCATGTGCAAGAAGAATGTGGATTCCCTCTTCCTGGACCGGTAATGCCTTGTCATAAAGTCCCTCTTTTATTTCCCTGTCAAAATAGCTGAGTCCATATACATAAACATCCAGCCTGGGATCTTTCACAACCTTAAGTTCCCTATTCTTAAAGAACACAACATTGGAATTCCACTCAAATGTATTATAAAAAGAATCCCTGCTGATAAAATCATGGTTTCCAGCCATCAGATACACCCTGGTATCCGGAATGGTTGAAAAAAGATAATTGACTTCTTTAAGTTCTCTCATTAGCGGCTGGCGGTGGAACAGATCTCCGGATATAAATAGCAAATCCACCGGGTCTTCGCGGATGCCCGCAATAACCCGGCGGAAAGTGTTCCAGATTTCTTCCTCCCGCTCTTTGCTCCATGGGCATCCCCTGTCAGGAACAGCTCCCAGGTGCACATCTGCAAGATGGATAAATCTCATAATGTTCTCCCTTGTGAATTAAAGGTCACAGTTCTTTACAGTTCTCGGGAACGGGATCACGTCACGGATGTTGCCCATTCCTGTAAGATACATAACGCATCTCTCAAATCCAAGTCCGAATCCGGAATGACGGGTAGAACCGTATTTACGGAGATCAAGATAGAAATCGTAATCTTCCGGTTTCAGTCCAAGCTCATCCATACGCGCTTTCAGTTTACCGTAGTCATCTTCTCTCTGGCTTCCTCCGATGATCTCTCCGATTCCCGGTACAAGACAGTCCATAGCGGCTACAGTCTTGCCATCTTCATTGAGTTTCATATAGAAAGCCTTGATCTCTTTCGGATAATCAGTAACAAATACAGGTCTCTTGTAGATCTGCTCTGTCAGATAACGCTCATGCTCAGTCTGAAGGTCGCAGCCCCAGAATACCTTGTAATCAAATTTATCGTTGTTTTTCTCAAGGATCTCAACAGCCTCTGTGTATGTTACATGTGCAAACTCGGAGTTCAGCACATGGTTCAGTCTGTCAAGAAGTCCCTTGTCTACGAAGGAATTGAAGAAATTTATCTCCTCCGGTGCATTCTCAAGAACGTAACGGATCACATATTTCAGCATAGCTTCTGCAAGTTCCATAGCATCCTGAATATCCGCAAATGCACACTCCGGCTCGATCATCCAGAACTCAGCCGCATGACGTGTTGTGTTAGAGTTCTCTGCACGGAAAGTCGGTCCGAATGTGTAGATATTGCGGAATGCCTGTGCAAATGTCTCACCGTTGAGCTGTCCGCTTACTGTAAGGTTAGTCTCTTTTCCGAAAAAGTCCTGAGAATAATCTACTTTTCCGTCCTCTGTCATCGGTATGTTCTTAGGATCCAGTGTTGTTACCTGGAACATTTCTCCTGCACCCTCACAGTCACTTCCTGTGATCAGTGGTGTATGCACATAGACAAAATTTCTCTCCTGGAAGAACTTGTGAATCGCATATGCACAGAGAGAGCGTACGCGGAATACTGCCTGGAAAGTGTTTGTTCTCGGTCTTAAATGTGTCATAGTTCTTAAATATTCAAGACTGTGGCGTTTCTTCTGAAGCGGGTAATCCGGTGCAGAACCTCCCTCTACGAATACTTCTGTTGCCTGGATCTCAAATGGCTGTTTCGCCTGCGGTGTTGCTACCAGTGTTCCCTTAACGATAATGGCCGCACCTACATTTAATTTGGAAACCTCCGCGAAATTCTCCATGTTATCATGATAAACGATCTGAAGAGTTTCAAAAAAACTTCCATCATGAAGCACGATAAAACCAAATGCCTTGGAATCACGGACGCTGCGCACCCAGCCGCCTACTGTGATCTCTTTATCAAGATACTGTTCACGGTTTCTGTAAATCTCTTTAACTGTTGTCAGTTCCATAATCTATACCTCATTCCTCATATTCAGGATTTCCCGTCCCTTCGGACATATAAATGTCCGTATCGAATTAAGTATAGACTATTCTTATGGTTCGCGCAAGGAGTAATTGGAAGGAATTCGCTGCCCTGGTATAATTCCTGTGACATAAAAGATCCCGCATGTCGGAAAATGTACCGACATGCGGGATCATGTGCATATTTAATAATATGTCGCATTGATACTTCCTGTGTTAAGATATGTCACACAGTAATAATAAATTCTCTTATAGGTCTTGGTTGTATAATGCAGTCCGTCATCGGAATCTCTGTCTACACCAACATAAGAAGCGTTGGTTCCATATCCTTTCTTCATCAGTACACTATACGTATCAATAAATTTGTAATATACAGAAAGACCTGAGTGGATCTTACTGTTAAATTCTCTTACCTGAGCCTCTGTACGGGCACCTCTTCCTGCTTTGGTGATCATTGTACTGTTGATCGGGTTTACCGACATATAAAACAGTTTGCAGTTCTTCTTTTTCAGAGTCGGTGCAATATTGGTCATATAGCTTACATAATTGCTTGCATTTGCCATATCATTAACGCCCAGGTTAAAGATAACTGCAATAGGACGAGATCCTTCTGCCTCGCTGATCTCCTTCAAAAGCTGCTCGTAACCTTCACTCTTAAACCAGCTTAATCCCTGACCTGCACTGGCTACAAATGAAACTCCATTCAGTATCGAACTGCTTACCTGTTTCTTCAATGTCGCATTCATACCCACTGTACGGGAATCTCCCACAAAGATTACTTTACTGTACCGCATACCAATTGCCGGTCTCGCCATCTCATCGGAGCTGATATCTTTCTCCCGTGCACGGTTGAACACTGTTGCATACAATGTGGTGGTCTTGCTGATCTTGAGCAGTTCGCCTGCTTCATAATCCGGAGCTGCCGAAGATCCTGCCCGCTTTGTTTTTGACCAGCCCATAAACGTGTATCCTGAAGCATTAGCTGCTGATGGAAGTTTCAGATATCCACCCTTTCCTAGTGTTACTGTTTTCCATATAGTACCATTAGCCTTGCATAGGTTTACACTTACTGACTGCATCTGCACTACATAATACTTGATGTTTCCGGAAATTTTAATCTTCGTTCCGGCTTTCTTTGCAGCAGATACTTTTCCATTTATGGTTGTAGACCATCCAAGATTTACATAGCCTGATCTGGTCGGCACAGCAGGCAGAGTATAATATGTACCTTCTTCAACTTTTTTCTGAAGTTTCCTATAAGCGGCTGTACTGCTTCCATTTCCCAGATAAAAACTTACTGTATAAAATTTGCTTTTCCTCCGGACTGCATAAAGAGTCATGTCTTTCTTAACCTTTATGCTGGCTCCGGCTTTATATACCACTTTACTGCTTCCCTTCGTTGTAGTCCATCCAAGACTCTGATAACCTATAGCCTTCGGAACTGCCGGAAGTTTAATAGTGGTATTCAGTTTAACATTTCTGGTCAGTGCTGTGTATGTTTTGCTTTTACTGGTTCCGGAATTATTATTGAACTTCACTGTATATACAAGCTTGCCTGCAGAAACTTTCTGCGAAGCTGCCGGCATAAAGATCAGTGCAGCTGCAACAACTGCCAGCAAAAGCCATTTTATTCGAAAGGCTTTTCCGGTTCTTTCTGTTTTCTTCATATAAATTACTCCTCCTGAAATATACATCTTTCAAGTTCCGCACAGGAAATTCCTGAATTTAATGTTTCCATGCTCTGATGTATCAGATTACCGGCAGCCTCCGAATATTTACAGAGTGTTGATAAATCTCATAAATGCATCCCTTCCCTCTGGTGTGCATTTATAAACACCGGCATCCTCCAGAACATGAACAAATACATTGCCCACTTCTTTACGGAGAACTTCCTGAATATTGTCTTTGTCAAGTTTCTCATATTTTGGCAGAAATTCTGCAACCCATGCTGCATGTTTCTCAATCTTTTCGTTAGAAGCGATATCTTTGCCACTTAAGATATATTCTTCCAGAAGTTCCAGCTCTTCTTTCAAACGTGCCGGAAGAACAGCAAGTCCCATAACTTCAATAAGACCAATATTCTCTTTCTTGATGTGATGATAGCATGCATGCGGATGGTAAACACCCAGTGGGTTCTCTTCTGTTGTTATATTATTACGTAATGTCAGATCCAGTTCAAAAGTATCATCAACTTTACGCGCGATCGGTGTAATCGTATTATGCGGCTCCCCATCAGTTTCTGCAAAGATAAATGCAGCTTCATCTGTATAACCTCTCCAGTTCGCCAACACATGTGTTGCCAGATCGATCAGTCTCTTCTCATCCTTGCTGCGGATACGCAGAACAGAAAGCGGCCATTTCACAATACCAGCCTCCACATCTTCATATCCGGGAATTGTCACTTGTTTCTCAATCTCAGCCTTTGCCATTGCAAATGTGTAATGGCCTCCCTGGAAATGATCATGGCTTAAGATCGATCCGCCTACAATCGGAAGATCTGCATTGGATCCCAGAAAATAATGCGGAAACAGTTTCACAAAATCAAACAGTTTCACAAAAGTATTTCTCTCGATCTTCATTGGTGTATGCTTACTGTTAAAGACAATGCAATGCTCATTATAGTAAACATACGGTGAATACTGGAAGCCCCACGGACTGTCATTGATGGTGATCGGAATAATTCTGTGATTCTCCCTTGCCGGATGATTGACCCTTCCTGCATAACCTTCATTCTCCGGGCAAAGCAGACATTTCGGATAACTGCTTGACTTCACGAGTTTGGCAGCTGCAATCGCTTTCGGATCTTTCTCCGGTTTTGAGAGATTGATGGTGATGTCAATCTTACCATACTCACTGTCCACAGTCCATTTCTGATCTTTCTTTACACGGTAGCGTCTGATATAGTTACTGTCCTGACTCAGCTTGTAAAAATAATCAGTAGCCTTCTCCGGGTCTTCCTTATAAGCATCCCAGAATTCTTTCTGAACCTGAGCCGGACGAGGCATAAGACAGTTCATAAGTTTTGTATCAAAAAGATCTCTGTACACAATACTGTCTTCAATAATTCCCCTCTTTACAGCTTCATCCAGAAGTTCATTCAATACTTCTTCCAAATTGATTTTAGCATATTCTGCTTCCGGTTCTGTATACTCGCTTTCACCAAAAACATCCAGAAGAAGATTCGTTGTATAGATCCTCTCACATTCCGGTGTGATCCCACTTTCTACTCCATACTGCACCAGTTTCTTGATACTTTCACTTAACATTGCATTTTCCCCTTTCCTGTCGCACTTTTGCCTTGACAGACAGGTATCTGTATCCTGTCTGTCATTTATGCCAAACGGAACCTGTCCGTCTCGCTGTCCTGCTGCATCCCATTATCCATAGGTATACCTGTATTTTGAGTTTTCCGTTACTCTGTAACATTCTCTATATAGGTTAAAAATACATTTCCCGCACTCTCAAACAAGGCTGTGCTGTCATTCATTCCATAAGGGCTTGTCTGCCCTGTTGACGGGTCATAAAGATATGTGTTGTATTCATCATATCCTACGATCACAACGCTTGAACTATCTCCTGTTTTGGCAATTACCGGACGCTGTGCACTTACCTCATAAAGAACACTGTCAAGACTGCATCCTGTAAGATCGATCACTGTCCCTGCATCACCAAGCCCATCCTGGATCTCCCGTTTCTTCCAGTTGGCTGTACGTATGATCTCTGGCACATCCTCTATATTCAACTGGATCTTTGTCTTCTTGTTTCCTCTTTCCCAGACATACTGCTGTGCACGGTTAAGGACAACACCCGTCTGATCATCCGCACGTTTCACAGCAGCTGCCGGATCTGTGTAAATACGATCCAATACTCCATAAGCATAAACATAATAAAGTTCACCCTGCGGAACTGTTGTATCCAATGTCACAGAGGCATCTTTCATACTCTCAATCTTGGAATAAACAAGAAGCGGTGTATCTGTCTCAGGCTTCTGATCCATTGTCAGACGGATCAGCGTTCCTGCCCTGTTTGTCGTGATCAGTGCCACATCCACCTGGCTTCCAGATGCCTTCCTGTTATTCATGATATTATCTTTCTTCTGGACTGTATACGTATTTCCGGATTTTACAGAAAGCTCAAATTCCATCATTGTTGTACCGACAGTCACATTTGTAATATATAACCCATCCTGATGATATTCTTTTTTTACCTTTCCCTTAAAGTTCTCAATACGGAAAGTACTGATTCCCTCTGTCTCATGTCCGTTTTCGTCTGTAAGTATATCACCATCTGAAATAATCCCATAAATCAGATCTTCATTCATAAACCCAAGTACCCGGAGTATCTGACCGCTTTCTGGTACAATATCTCTTGTTTTCAAAGAATCAAACTCTATTTCCCTGATTTTTCCTTTATCGTCTCCTGACGTGATCAGCCACGCAGCATGAGCTTTTGTATCAGAAACTACAAAACAGTTCTGCTTAATTCCTTCCTCCAGTACATCAGCAGTTCCTTCCTCGATATTTACCTGATACAGTTTCTGTGCAAAAAGCAGAAACAGCTGATTATTCTTGTTCACATAGGTAAGAGTTCCAAGATCTTCTTTCAAAAATTCATAGGACTCTGTACTAGGAATAAAAACCTTCTCCTCAACTACATTCCTGTCACTGTTATAGTGATAAACACAAACACCGCTGTAGCCTTCGTGGATTCCTCTGTTCATATATCCATACAGCACAAAATCCACATCTCCATTATCAGAAACCCGAATGATCTTTATATCATGCTCCTTACGCACATATCTGGAATCATTGTTCTTTTCTTTACGGAAACTGAATATCCGGGTGATCTTACCGCCAGCCGGTGCATAAGACCACAGATCACCGCCCTGCTCAAAAGCCACAATAGTTCCATCATCATTGGTTGAATAAGTTACATTTTTATCGCGAACTCCAAGAAGAATTCCTGCATCTGAAACAACTGTCTGTGACGGATTAAAAACTTTAGACGCTGAACGTCTGAAGTCCAGCAGCAGGATCCTGGTCTCTGTATAACGCATACGGTAAAATTCCGTAACATCATAAATCTCTGTTTTCCCTTCATCATCCTCTGCTGAAATCTGATACTCCAAAGTGATGCTTGCTGTTGTCTCATTAATATCATCAATCAGCGGCACACCTTCCATATAAAGTTTCGGAGAAAGTGATCCCCAGCTGATATTGGAAAGTCCTGAATTAATAGTAATATTATTGAAATTAGTTCCACCGGAAGTATCTTCCGCTTCCAGATATCCGGTCAGCGTATCAGCCTGTTCCTTATCAAGACATTTTGTGGAAAAATCCTTTACAAACTGCAAGTAAGATTCTGTATTGAGCTGACTCCTTGAAACAACTCTTGTATAATAGTAAACTTCACCTTCACTGGTATCCAGAGTGATCTGCATGGAATATTCCTGATTCATTCTCAGGTCACTTCCAATTTCAATCTCTGCACTTAAATAACCATTTTCTTCTTTTGTAAGATTTTTGATCTTCCGGTTTTCCATGACCTTGCTGCCGTCAGAAGTACGTACTTCGTAGGCAAGTCCTGTCACAGAATCTGAATAAGGATTGATCTCAAAAGTCAGCTTCTTGGTAGTATCCAGAGGAGTAATGCTGCCTCGCATAAAATCAGTCTGCATAACCTGTTTATAGCCATACATCTTATTCGCCTGGGTACTTCCGATCTTTACCATGACTTCCGGGAGTGTAGCATCATTCATATCTGAGCGGTTATCTGTAGACTGACTGTTCATAAGAAGGGCACTGCCAGCTACAACCACTACGAAAAGTACCAGCAATACTGCTCCTTTACGTATGATTTTTTTCATGTCATTCTCCCTTCTGTGACATCGACTCTTCCGGATAAAAAAGCCGATCCAGAGTAGGATTTACATGGAGTGCTTTCATGGCCCCTGCAAAACTGTCTCTGTTCTTTTTCTTTCCGGTTTTTACTGCACGGATCAGAATATTCTTAGGTGTGTGTTCCATATCAATAAATTCCAGAAGCTGAGTCTCATAGCCTTTGCTCTCAAGAAGTTCTGCACGGAATCCATCTGTGATCAGTGCTGCCATTCTTTCTTTCAGGATACCGTAACGCATAACAGGCTGCAGTATTTCATTTCTAATCTGTCTGTTCAGTTCATGCTGGCAGCACGGAACGGATAAGATCACCTGCGCTCCCCATTCTACTGCTTTCGCCAGAGCAAAGTCCGTAGCTGTATCACAGGCATGAAGGGTAACAACCATATCTACAGAAGATACTCCTTCATATCCGGCAATATCACCCTGGTAAAAATGAAGTTTCTCATATCCATAGGATCTGGCCAGCTCACTGCAGTGACGGATCACATCGTCTTTAAGATCAAGGCCTATGATATTTACATCAAATCCCTCCAGCTCCCGGAGATAATAGTACATTGCAAAAGTAAGATAAGATTTCCCGCATCCGAAATCCAGAATCGTAATCTCTCTGTCTTTCGGAAGCTTCGGGAGAATATCACGGATAAATTCCAGGAATCGATTGATCTGACGGAATTTATCATACCGGGAAGCCACGATCTTTCCATCCTTTGTCATAACTCCCAGATCCACCAGAAACGGAGCCGCAGTTCCTTCTTTCAGAATGTACTGTTTCACCCGGTTATGAGGAGCGATCTTTATATTCTGTACAGCTTCATGATGTTTCGTTTTGATGGTTGCCTTGCCTTTTTTACTGATCAGAATACTTCCATCCTGACTTCGTCCTGTTGTCTGGAGCTGCCGGAACTCTTCCATTGATTTTTCCAGATAATCGATAATTTCCTCTCTCGAATAATTTTTATGATAAACCTTAGGGCCTTCCGTCATAGAGGCCTGGTAGCAAATCTTTCCTTTCAGCTCCACAGGACGAAGCTTCACCTTTGAAGGGCCTTCTCCTGTCCTGCGGCCACTTAAAACAGCCTGGATCAGCTGTTCATTGATCTGTTCTTCTAAAAATTCCCTTATTGTTTTCATCATATTCCCATTATATTCATTTTATTGTTTTCCTGTATATGGACAGATGTTAGCAAAACCTGTCATATAAGTACCCACAAAACAACCGCTCATCTGTCTCTGCTGCATACTCATAAAAATGAGCCGTGCTCTGTCAGTAACATCTTCAAAACATATGGCATTGTCTGCATCTGCGCCGTCTGCACCGTCTCCTGGAAATCTCCTGATATACAAGCACTTCGATCAGATCATCCAGAAAACCTCCCGGCATTTCCTGCGCGATGGTGTCCGAAGACATTTCTTCTTTCACCTGACTGCATATATGATACAGCATGAAACGATCCGGATATTCATCATAAAGCCGGCTGCCTTCATAATCCAGCATCTGGCATTGTGCTTCTGCTTTCTCCTGGATCTTTCTGGCTGTATCCGGATAATAAGATTTCATCAGGTCAAATTCTCTCTCCTGTTCTCTCTCTTCATTATAAAAGTCAGAATTTCCCTGTGCAGCATAAAACGGATAAAAATCTCGATAAAGCATAACTGTTCTGCTGTCCTCTCACTGTTATCTCTTATAGTATATGCAGCAGAAATATGACGGTGCTTCTTTTATCTATCCATAATTATCATGTCATAAAAACTTATGCCATGCGCTTTAACATCCCCTGTGTTAAACGGACACTGTGTTCAATAGCAAGCTTCTCAAAAGCCGGATAATCCATATTGGCACTGTTATCAGCTTTATCAGAAATTGCACGGATGATCAAAAACGGTATTCCATTCAGTGCTGCTGCCTGTCCGATAGCTGCGCCTTCCATCTCAACTGCGTATGCACTGAACTCTTTTACAATATTATCTTTCACTCCCTGGTCACATACGAACTGATCTCCGGAGGCAATTCTGCCTTCAAATACCTGGATCTCCGGATTCACCTCCGCGCATACGTCGTGAGCGATCTTACGAAGACACTCATCAGCCTGGAATGAAAACTCTTTCATCTGTGGAATCTGGCCCTTAGGATAACCAAAGCCTGTTGCATCCATATCATGGTGAAGTACATCTGTGGAAAGCACGATATCTCCGATGTTAATATCATTATTCAGACTTCCTGCAATACCTGTATTGATCACGGCCTCAACCTGAAAAAGATCTGCAAGGATCTGTGTGCACATACCTGCATTTACTTTACCGATTCCGGACTGTACTACAACTACCTTCCTGTCTTCCAGAACACCTTCATAAAAATCCATTCCAGCTCTTGTTGTGATCTTTACATTCTCCATGACTTCCTTCAGTCTGGCAACTTCCTGCTCCATTGCCCCTATAATTCCAACACATTTCATAACTATCAAATCCTCTCTTTCTGTCTGTATGCCATAGTACCAGATGGACTAAAGCATCCTCACTGGCATCTTATTTTCTTTTTCTACAATGCTCATTATAACAAATTTTATTTTTTATGGAAACTTTTTTTCAGAGATGATATAATCATTGGCATATATAGCATTAATAAGTATTAAAATGGAGGTAAACAGAATGGTTTATAAGACAAAAGGTGTCTGTGCTCAGGGAATTGAGTTCGAAATCGATGATAATAAGAAAGTTCACAACGTAAAATTCACAGGTGGCTGCTCTGGAAATACACAGGGTGTAGCCAAACTTGCAGAAGGCATGGATGCAGATGAAGTCATCAGCCGTCTGGAAGGTATCCGCTGCGGCTTCAAACCAACTTCATGTCCAGATCAGCTTGCCAAAGCTATTCGTGAGGCAATTGGAAAGAATTAATTTTCGTTTCTTCGCAGAAAAGTTCTTCTGTCTGATACTGGCAGAAACATTTCTGAATTGTATATTTGGGGCACACTGTCAGCGGTTAATCCTGACAGTGTGCTCTTTTATTATATCAGGAGGATATCTCAAACAGCTTTACTATCCCTAGGCAAAATAATGCTTTGCAGTTTATTTAGATCAAGCGGGATATTCGTAATCCGCAGTAGACTTTGTTAAATTATATTTATACTCAAATGTCATCTCTGTCCCATTTATCGCACAATGACTGGATATCTCTTGCAAAACGGTCCAGATCTTTATTCGGACAGCCTTCATTTTTACGGATCACTGTCATCAGACGGCGTCCCATCGCAAGGAGTTTCTCGTATGCGCGGGCAGCACGGCTGGCTTTCGGAGATGCTGTAGCCTTGACAATACGGATTCCAGGAGCTTCATGAATACATTTATTTTCAAGAAGATCATATTCCGTTCCGCTGAACGGTGCTGTAGCATCATATCCCAAATCCTCTTTCAACCTCTGTGCAAAAACTTCTGTCACTGTATCGTCACCATGTGTAACAAACACATGCTTCGGCTTCTTCTCAAAGGCTCTGGCCCAGTCCAGCAGTCCATTCACATCTGCATGACCGCTGATTCCCGGCATTCTGCAGATCTCAGCAGCTACCTGAACAGTCTCGCCAAACAGTTTCATTTCTGTTGCACCTTCCAGAAGGGCACGGCCAGGTGTTCCGATCGCCTGATATCCGACAAAAAGTACTGTATTTTTAGGATTCCACAGATTATGTTTCAGATGATGTTTAATACGTCCTGCGTCGCACATACCACTTGCAGAAATAATAACCTTGCAATCTTCATCAAAATTAATGGCTCTGGAATCATCAGTTGTAACAGATGTCTTCAGTCCCTGGAAAGATAGCGGATTGATTCCCCTGTTTAAAAGATCAATCGCTTCTTCATCATAACAGGTATACGCATTTTCACTGAAAATCGTAGTAGCCTCATTAGCAAGTGGGCTATCCACATATACTGTAAATCCATCATGCCCGTGCACAAGTCCCTGTTCCTTGATCTGCCGGATAAAATAAAGCATCTCCTGGGTTCTTCCAACTGCAAAAGACGGAATCACCAGATTTCCGCCCCTGTCAAAAGTTCTCTGGATGATCTCAGCCAGCGTCTCCGGATAATTCGGACGTTCTCCATGGCTTCTGTCACCATAGGTAGATTCCATAACAACATAATCTGCTTCTTTAATATAAACCGGATCTTTGATCAGTGGTTGATTTATATTTCCAATATCTCCGGAAAATACGATTTTCTCAGTCTTATCATCTTCTGTCATCCATATCTCAATGCTGCTGGAACCAAGAAGATGTCCGGCATCTACAAAGCGTACCTCAATACCTTCAGCTGGTTTGATAGTCTTATCATAAGGACATCTGACAAAGTTACGAAGAACTCCCATGGCATCTTCCATTGTATATGCAGGAATAAATTCCGGTTTACCTTCTCTTCGCCCCTTACGGTTTCTCCATTCCGCCTCAAACATCTGGATATGCGCGCTGTCACGAAGCATAATATCGCAAAGATTACATGTTGCTTCTGTTGCATAGATCGGTCCCTGATATCCCTTGGCATACAATGCCGGAAGATTCCCGGAATGATCCATATGCGCATGTGTCAGAAGTACAAAATCAAGATCTCCCGGAGCTATAGGCAGATCTTGATTCTCATAATAATCAGGTCCCTGCTCCATACCATAATCTACCAGAAATTTTTTCCCTGCTGCTTCCAGATAATAACAGCTTCCGGTCACTTCATGCGTTGCACCGATAAATGTTATCTTCATGCACAAGCCCCCTTCTGTTCGTCTATTTACAATAGTAAATACAAATGATAGACATTTCGTTTATTAACGGTTAATTTATTGTATTTATTATACATGAGTTTCGTGATCTTTAACAGTCTTTTTGTGGAATATATATGATTTTTTATGTTGATTTTCTTTAGAATTTTAAGAGATTGTGAGATTTAATGAGAAAGGTTATATTTTTCAGATTTTTTCAAGATTCCCCCAGCGATGGTAATGTAAGTTTACTGGATTTTTTTATTTTGGGGTTTGGGCATCACTGGAGGATGGTGATGAGTTTTTACTTACTTGACTAAGATGCCGCTTGTCAGTGTCGTTGTTGATTCTTTGCTGCCATCTTTTGCTGCATGATAACCACGTACTCGGTAATAGTAGCCTCTTGGTACGATTACAGTAATATCTTTAACAAGTTTGGTTGCACTATTAGCTGTAAAACTCCAACTTTTATATGTTGAATATGTGCCATTAACTTTACGCTCTAAATACACTTCAAGATATACTTTATCACAAGTATGATGACACTGAGTTATTGCTGAAATGCCTACTTTATTACTAGCTACTTTTTCAATTGATGTTGTCCCGAAATTCAGATTATTCCCTCGCAAAACACTATATGTCGTATCTTCAGCATAATCTAAATCGGTCTCTGTTGTTGTTTCTTCCAAAATATTTGCTGCGGAAGCTGGAGTTACACTTATTATACCTAAAACAGCAGTCATTAACAATGTTCCTATAATTTTTTTAAATTTTCTCTTCATACTAATGTTCCTTTATAAGCCAGCTTACATTACACTAATAATACGATATATATATATTATGTTCTCTTAAAAACGAATTCCCTCTATAAGTTTAATAAATTCTTCTTCTTCCATTTTACAACTAATTTGATAGATTTTTGAATCATCTTTCCAAGATGCTGTATAGCTTGGCTGTATATCTGTTTCACTTTGTATTTTTCTTATTTCTATTGTAGTATCTTCATCTTCCAATTTTACTTTTTTAATAATTTTTCCATCAAAATTCACATCACTACTTTTACTATTCTTAGTATATTGATTAATATATACTGACAAAATTTTTTCTTTATATTCATATTCAATTAATGCATATCCATAGTCACTACTTATCATATAATCTTGAAACTTCAGTTTACTTGGCCTATACATGAATTTAGGAACAATAATTCCTAATTTTTGTTCAATTTCAAATATCGCCTCATCTTCATCTTTACTAGCCTTTTCGTTATTTTCATCGTTTTCAATCGCAATATTCGTATCATTCCCGGTCCAAAACTTCACCGAATCAATAAAATAACTCCTATTAGCCTGACTAGTCATACTAGCTGCAAACACACCTGCAGCGCATACCAATACCGCAGCTGCTACACGTGCAATCCTATTTCTGTTTTTAGGCTTTGCAGGCAGATAAACAATTTTCACTTTCTCTGCTTCTTCTGTCTTTTCGTTGATTTCTTTATGATCATCAGCATTCTCGCTGTCATTTTCTTCTTCATAGATGCCGTCTGCTTTCAGTCTCTCCACAAGTCTTGCATACGCAGCCCGGGCTTCTTCTTCAGTTTCGCCATCATCAGGAATATTACCATCTGGAAACATGATTTTTTCCATTTCGTCAATTTCTTTGTTATATTCCTCAGCCAACCATTTTTTCAGTTCTTCATCGCTGAAATTTCCCATTATTTTTTCACCTGTAAATCTATCTTTCCTTGACAATTTCTCCGTTAGAGTTCATATTTAATGATAATATATGACTATTCAGGAGGAATCCAAATGAAACACATCGTACTTACCGGCGGTGGTACTGCCGGCCATGTAACCCCTAATATTGCTTTGATTCCAAGACTCCAGGAGCTTGGTTACAAAATTTCCTATATCGGTTCCTATGAAGGAATCGAAAAAAAGCTGATCGAAGAGCTTGGTATCCCCTATTATGGAATTTCATCAGGAAAACTGAGACGTTACTTTGATCTCAAGAATTTTTCTGATCCATTCCGTGTACTGAAAGGCTTCAGCCAGGCCAGAAAAATTCTGAAACAGCTGAAACCGGATGTTGTTTTTTCAAAAGGAGGCTTCGTTACAGTTCCTGTAGTAATCGCAGCCAGCCGTTTGAAAATCCCGGCACTTATTCATGAGTCTGACATGACTCCCGGACTTGCCAATAAGCTCTGTCTTTCTTCCGCAACAAAAATATGCTGCAATTTCCCGGAAACAGCATCTAATCTTCCAGCAGACAAGGCCGTTCTTACCGGAACCCCAATCCGTCAGGAACTTCTGTCCGGAAATGCAGAAGCCGGACGTAAATTCTGCGGATTTAATGCTGATAAGCCTGTTCTTATGGTTATCGGCGGCAGTCTCGGAGCAGCTTCTGTTAATGATAATGTCCGCAAGATTCTTCCGGAACTTCTGAAAGAATTCCAGGTTGTGCACCTCTGTGGAAAAGGAAAAACTGACGAAAGCCTAAAAGGAACTACTGGATATGTTCAGTATGAATACATTAAAGACGAACTGCCAGATCTGTTCTCTCTTGCTGACATTGTAATCTCCCGCGCAGGAGCTAATGCAATCTGTGAAATCAGTGAACTGCATAAACCAAACCTTCTGATTCCTCTCTCAGCTAAGGCCAGCCGAGGTGACCAGATTCTCAATGCACGTTCTTTCGAACGTCAGGGATTTAGTATGGTCCTCGAGGAGGAAGAAATCACAGAAGCCAAACTTCTGGATACCATTCGCCAACTTTATACAAACCGCCAGAAATATATTGATGCAATGGCAGGTAACGGTCACGTAGACTCCATCCGTAAGATCACAGATCTTATCGAAGAATGTGCTCGCTCCTGACAATAATATTTCTGAATGAAAGGCTCTGCCATCTCCTTTTTCAGGACTGGCAGAGTTTTCTTTTATTTGTAGGCTTTTTCATACTCTTCTTTTAACCATCGTTTCGCTTTATAAATCCTGTTATTCACACCGCTCTTCGTCAGTCCGAACTCCTCCGCTACTGCTTCAACAGAAACATCCATGAACTTTACCTGAATCAGTATTTCATAATTCAATGGCTGCTCTGCACGGAATCTTTCCAGTATCATATGCATAAATTTATTTTCTTCCTGTCGCAATATCTGATCTTCTGCATTTACATGAATTCTCCGATCCAGGATTGATGCGGTCTCATCATGACAGGAGAATTCATGTTTTGTACTGGATTTCTTTTTATAATCCATTGCTTTGTTTACAGCAGCTCTCCGTATCAGCGCATACAACATCTTTTCATTTTCGAAATTCAGCTCATTTCTCATGGTGTACATTTTATAAAGTACTTCCTGACTGATATCATCTGCCATATACCAGTCATTCAGAATTCCATATGCATATGATTTAGCTACTTTACGATATTTCAAATAAAAATCTTCATAATCAATTTTGTTCATTTTTTCTCTTTAGTAAATTGCAGTTACTCTTTCACTTTATGCAGAATTTCTTCCTTATCCTCATCACTGAGATTTCCTGGAGTCCAGTTTAATCCTACACCGTCTCCTTCATATCTTGGAATCAGATGCATGTGGAAATGAAATACTGTCTGTCCCGCAATTTCTCCATTATTCTGAACAATATTGAAGCCATCACAGTTCAGTGCATCTGTCAGTTTCCCTGCCATTTTTTTTGCAAGGATCATTGCTTTTCCCGCAGTTTCATCTGGCAGCTCATAAATATTTGCTGCATGTTTCTTTGGCAGAATCAGAGAATGACCTTTGCTTGCAGGTCCAAGATCCAGAATTACACGAAATTCCTCATCCTCATAAAGTGTTGCTGATGGAATCTCTCCGTTCGCTATTTTACAAAATATACAGTCTCCCATTTTTGTATCCTCCTCTTCTGAAAATAAATTTTTAATTATTCTTATTTTGTCGTATTTTCTCGATTTTTTCAATACTGTTCTTGTTGATATTTGAAATTTCTGATGTTAATATTTTCCCGAGGTGATAATATGTGCAACGACAATACAGTTGACAAACTAAAAAATGAATTTCATTATACTCTTTCAAAATTTTCTCACGAGATCCGAAACCCTATAACACTTATTAACAGCGGTCTTCAGATGATCGCATCTGCCCATCCTGAAATTCAGGAATATAAACATTGGGACGATATCATGGATAATCTTGATTACGTCAAGGATCTTCTTGATGAACTCTCTGCTTTCAACAATGCAAACCGTATCACGCCTAAAAGTACTGATGTCTGTTCTTATCTGAAAACAATCCTTTCCTCTGTCAAACCAACCCTGGATTACCTCGACATCACACTGGTGACAGATATCCCGGATTCTCTTCCTGTTATGATGCTGGATCAGATCAAGATCCGTCAGATGCTTCTTAATCTTCTGAAAAATGCCTGGGAAGCGGTTCCAGTCCCCGGTGGAAAAATAACTGTGTCTGCCTGTCCGAAAAATCCCGGTATTTCTATTAATATTCAGGATAATGGGTGTGGAATCTCCCCGGAACAACAGGCAACTATTTTCCAGCCATTCTTTACAACAAAAGAATCCGGAACCGGCCTTGGCCTTCCCATTGTAAAACAGATCGCAGAAGCACACAATGGATCTATCTCCTTAGAAAGCTCTCCGGATCACGGAACTATTTTCCATATTTTTCTGGGATGATAAACTATCACTGCTGTCAGAAAACCGCATACCAAGCCGCCTGCATGAGCCGCATTATCCACACCTTCACTTGCGAATCCAAAATAAAGAGAAAATGCTGCCATGATAAGCATCTGGCGTATAGTAAGATCTGCGACTCTTCCTCTGTGTCGCATAATCACATAGAGCATACCTCCCATAAGTGCAAAAACAGCTCCTGAAGCCCCTGCTGATACCGAATAATCCCCTGTATGCATATCCCAGAACAGCGAGATAAGATTGCCACCCAGACCGCCTGCAATGTAAATCAGCAAAAATTTCAGTTTGCCCACAGCTGGTTCCAGACGCTGTCCAAGTACAAACAACACAAGTATATTATTAATAAGGTGGGGCGCGCCAAAATGCAGAAACATACTAAAAAAAACACGATACCACTCTCCCTGTTCCAGAATCAGCGGTGCATAACAAGCTCCACATTCCAGCATATGCTGTCCATTTTCTGAGCCTCCAGTGAATTCCACTATCAGAAAGATCAGTATATTTAACAGAATCAATAAGGCAGTCACAGGCTCTTTTTTTATTTCTTCCACTTATAACCTCTTTTCCACTTTTGATGAATTAACAGATTTCTGGATATTTTAACAGATTTTTGATATCTGTACAACCTGCGCCCCTCTATATAATACGACAAAAAGCTCTCATTTTCTCTCTGTTATTTCAAAAAAATATAGCGAGCCTGCGAGAAATCCACTTCATCTTCATCTTTTAACAGGTAATCTTCCCCTGTTTTCAGCATCTGACCATTTACAGATGTTCCATTTCTGGAATTCAGATCTGTCAGATAATATTCTCCATCCCTCTTTCGTATTTTGGCATGAATCCGGCTCACTGTAGGAATACTGATGACCACATCTGCCGCTGTCTCCAGTTTTCCGATTACAGTAATATCCTGCTCCAGATAAATCGTTGCAAGTTCTCCTGGCTCTCTGCTCACCAGTGTAGCCGGGCCTTTTACCACACCAGAAGAAAGGACCACAGTTTCACCAAATCCCTCTGAAACATCTTCTGTTTTCTTTCTCTTCTCTATAGTCTCTGTCAACTTTTCACTTTTCATATTACCCTGGCTTCTTTTTTCCGTTACATCTGTTCTCTCGGCAATTACTTTTTCCATCCCTTTTTTCATTTCATTCACTTCATAAGCCTGCTGCACAGTTTCCTTCTGTCCATCATATCGTATATCCGTACTTTGGATTTTTTCTTCCGCACCAACGTCTTTCTGTTTTTTTTCGAAGAATTTTTTATATAAAATATGCCCTGACATTCCCACTACCATCAACAGCAAAACTGCCCCAAGAAAAACTTCTGTATTCATTCGTGGAAGATATCCTCCAGCCATTCCTATGGTAATGCCAAGTAAAATCAGAAGTGCTCCCGTAAATCCAGCCACAGATTTCCATATTTTATCAGTTTTTGTTTTCTTAGTTTTATCTTTCTTTTTATCTCTTTTTCCTGTTTTCTTTTCTGTATTTTCATTGCTTTCTCTGTCCCAGCTTCCACTTCCCCATAAATCTTTCTGCTGGTCTTCTTTTGCCACATCAGTCTTCTCCGGCTCCTTTATCGTTTTCTTTTCATAGTCCATAAAATCAGACTCTTTGCCTTCCCGCACTTTATATAATTCTTTTTTGATATGCTCCAGATGAAAACTGTCCTCCAACGCCCGGCGATATACACCATATCCCAGCATAACTGCCTTTCCGTCCTCATGATCCAGTTTAGGCAGAAAATATTCTGCAAGATTCTGAAACTGTTTCTGCACCTCTCCATGAAATCCCGGAAGATAACAGAAACGGACATTTTTCTTTTCTGCATCCATATAAATATATTCCGGCTCCAAAATCAGCTGACAGGGATTTAAAAGGTACTCTGACATTTCTTCCATCACCTGTATAAATCCTCCAAGGATCACCTGAAGCTCCTCTATCCCAAGTTTTTTGTCTTCAAAAAGTGCGGTGAGCGAGTGTCTGGAAGTCACATCATAATACACCATAAATTTCCCATCCATTCCCTGTATCCTGCACTGAAGAAGATCTGGAACTGCATTTGCTACGATCATTCGCACCTGATAAGAATCTGTGTCAATTGCATCTTCCCCTGTCAGAATCAGATAATTATGGTTCATATCTCTTTTATATTCCGATTTCATTTTACTGCGTCACCTCTTCCACCGCATTCCTGACACTTTTCACTTTCCGTATCCATCCAACCGGCCGCAAAGGTACTGCCTTTCCAACTGCCTTCACTTTCCATTTCAGTCCCAGAAATCCCACTGGTATCTCCATTCTGTATGTCACCTGCACACTCTTCCCTGCGCTTGTCTGCATGCTGAAATTCTCACCGACTGGTAATCCTGTACTTCCCAGCATCCTGCCCTGAATATCTGCTTTTTCATAAACTTTCCCATTTTTACTGTATCCTTCCATGCTTCCGCTGACTGCGGCTTCATAGGCAGCAGCAGTCAGCCACGCTCTGTTATGTACAAAAAAATTCAGATACAAAACTCCCATCAGTACCAGAAAAATCACAGGCATCAAAAGTGCTGCTTCTATTGTAAAACTCCCTCGTTTTACTTTCTTCATAAAAACATCCCTCCCAGATAACCAGCCAGCAGAAAAGGCGCAAAAGGTATTTCCTCATCTCGTTTCTTTTTAAACACACATAGCTGAAGTCCCGCATAAATTCCGCATAAAAGAAGTGCCAGACAAAGAATTCCCAGTAATTCTCCCACGCTTAAGACAGAACCCATAGCAAGAATCAGCAGGCCATCTCCCATCCCCATTTTCCCTCTGCTCAGTACAGATATTACTGCAACCACACCTCCGACCCCCATAGAAAGCAGACCATCTGGATATACACTTTTATCTTTTATTCTCCACAAAATCCCTCCTGCCAGAAACAGGCATAATACCGGAAAACAGATCTCTCGTTTTCGTATGTCTGTCCATGTATTGATTCCTAAAAACACCGCCATACACATTTCACCGCTACTCATATTCTCTGTAACTCCTCTCAGCCACACCGCCCACAGGCACTCATTTCTCCGAAAACTTCTGATTCCTTTACCATACGTACAGATCTTTTTAATCCGCTGCAGCTTTCTCTGTTATGAAACCGGTTGCTTTTTTTCGTTATATACACCACCCCTGCCGGTTCCTGCCCCCGGCTGCACAATTCGCAGGCCTGATATTTCTCTCCATAAGTGTTTTTTATCGTTTTCACAGATGAACCTGAAATCTGCTGTACAGAAAGGTTCAGATAACTGCAGCCAAGTTTCCGGTGATAAACAGTTCCTGATTCTGTCACGTATACCATAGGCTGATTTTCTGTTCCATTCTTACTTTCTTCATACTGAACTCCTGTCCAGGCATGAACTTTTACTGTATTATGAAACCAGATCTTTGGAAACGGAATCAAACCTCCTACAGGCTGATATCCATATACATCCGGTAATACAATATTCTCCGTTGTGGATTCCCCTGTCCCATATGCATACATCCCGGCTTCTTTGGCATTCTGGCAAAGCTTTGTCAAATGTTCCGTCTGAATCTTATAGATATCCATAAAAGACAGCATGGTGATCACTCCGAAAAAGAAGAGTGGTAGTACAAGGGCAGTCTCAACTGTAAGACTTGCCCTTTGTATTTTCGCCCGAAAGGTACACAGGGATACTTTTCCAGAAAGTAAATTCCTGATCATCGGGGGAAACAGGAAATATCTTCTTCTCGGAGAGCGCCTTTCTCTTTTTTGATCCAGTCTGTCTATCTGATTACTATCATTCTTTTCTTTCTGAAAAAGCATCCCTGCGCACCTCTCTTTCCACTACTCATAAGCATACTGTCTTATAACTGTAAATGTTTTCTTCTTATTCGCTTTTACATCTGCCGATGCTTCAAGTGCAACGATACAGTGATCCATACGAAACTTCGGTCTGTTTCCTTTATCCCGGATCGTACATTCGATCATGTCCATTCCTCTTGTTACTTTCTGCTGCTTTCCTTTTGCCATGAGCATCACCTGAAGATAATCCTCATAAGACATCCCACCCCTTGAATCTTTTCTTTCTGAATCCAGACTGTTCAGAATACCTGATAAGTTCTTCAGAGAAAGCTGCCATCCAGCTGCAGTCTTTACAAGCGGTACATGTCCTCCTGCAAAAAGTTCTCTCACATCCAGAATACTTTCCGCAAACGCCCAGCAAAACATTAATGCTGCTTCAATCACAACCGCTGCCGGCGGAATCAGAAAACTGGATGCAACAGCAAGAGAAAGCGCCTCTATCTGAATACGTTTTCCACCGTCTGAAACAAGATAGGCCATATTTACTCCCTGTCTGATCAAAAGAAGCTTCGTTGCTACAGATTTCAGATTTTCCTGGTCACTGTTTTTTCCTCCAAGAATATATTCAACCTGATATCTTAACCCTGATGAAGCCGGCCGAGTATAATTTCCCAGCTTACTGAGCAGATACTGTCCAAAAAGGATTCCAGAAGTATACGAATTATCGTACTGTAGGTTTGTATTCATTTCCATACCGGTCTGCAGTTTTCTTCCGGAAGCCAACTCTTTTTTATTAACAAAAGCATCTGAAATTCCTTTTTCTGTTGGAATAACAATATCCAGAAGTCCCATTTTTCGTACTTTACGAATAACCGGAATTGGATTCTCTACTTCCGTAATCACACCGCCTGTAAAATCATCTACGCTTCCTCCATCTCCAAATTCGCCGGAATCTATCTGATTCTGCTGCTCCTTTTCTGCCTCCTCACTTTTTTTCGCAGCATCAGCAATTTCAGAATCATAAGATTTTAATGATCCGCCGTTCTCTGCCTGCTGACCTTTTTTTTCCGCTTCATCTGTTTTTTTCTGCTGATCCCTTAATTTTCCAAGAAGGATCCGTACCCCCTGACTTCCCAGAGTCTCTCTCATATTCTTCACAGCCTGCTGATAAAAAACTTCACCGTTTCCATCTGTCAGAAGCTGATATCCATTGAGCCCGCCCTGAAGAAGATTAAGCTTCTGACTGTTCTGCTTTAATACAGGTTTCATATAGGATTGAAAATTATCGTACACTGATGCCATATCCAGTTCCTCTTTTCCGCCTGCATACAGGGCAAACAGGTCATAATCTTTCAGAAGGGTTCGGTCATACTGGCCAAACAGAGAATAAAGTCCAATATCCATGCTGTTAAGTATCTGGGTTCTGGCAGCTGCCATCCGCACAGATTCAATGCTGGCACATACAAGAGAAAGTATGAGGCTCAAGATCAGAGCCAGAAAAATGGTAATGCTGCCTTTTTTAAGTATTTTTGCCAAGGGGCACTTCTCCTTTCCAAAACGGCTGATCAGAACTCACCGTTTTTTATTTTTATCAGATCGCGTTGCTCTGTTTTGTGATTTTTGAGAGGATCTTTTTTACGAGAGATGTGAGCTGTTCCTTAAAGATGACGACCAGACTGATCAGAACCACCAGAATCAGGATAATCTCCACAACTCCTACTGCATCCTCTTCCACTGCAAACTCTTTCATATATTTCCACAGATTTTTCATTTGTCACCTCACTTTTCTATTCTTATGAACAATTACGCTCCACTGTAGAAGGAAAGACCGGCTGGAAGCATAATTACAGCCATTACCACAAGAAGCATCAGGATCATTGGCAGAAGCAGTTTTGTAGCTGCTGCCTCCCCCAGTACTCTTGCTTTTCTTTTTCTTTCCTCCCAGGCTTCTACAGCCTCTTTTTCCAGCAGATCAGACAGATACCTGCTTCCTTTCTGAAGGTTCTGGATCAGAAGCGTTGACAAAGTTTTGTATTTTACCTGTCCGCACCGTTCTCCGAATCTCCGGTAGGCCTCTGCTTCGGAAATCCCACTGTCCATCTCATAACATGCTGTCCGGATCTCTTCGTAAGCTGCACGTTTACTTCCATCTTCTCTCTTTCCATAATCTAAGGCAATTTTCTGAAATGCTTTTCTCGCAGTTAAACCCGCCTGAACCAGAAGGGTAAATTTCATAATCAGCCCCGGATAATCCATCAGCATCTGCTCTCTTCGTTTTATCTGAACAGTCTGTTCTTCCCTTTTTTTTGCAATCACCAGTGCTGCTGCCGCGATCAGGCCCAGCCCTGAAATCAGACTTCCCGTAGTATCTTTTGGCTGCTGCCATTCCAGATGTTTGCCCTTCCATTCATCCGGAAGATAGTAATATCTGGGATCATTCTTTTTCTGGTTGTACTGTACGATCATATCCTGCAGTTCTTTCTCTCGCTGCTGCTCCTCACTCAGTTCTTTATTTGTTTCCGGCTCTTCGCCCGATTCTTCCGTCTCTTTTTCCGGTATCTGCACATACAGTGTACCGGCTTCTTTTCCGTCTACAGATACCATGAATTTCTCTTCATAAACACCTGTCTCCTCTTTTTCCATACGGTATCCGGATGAATACACCGTACCACCACCGCTCTGAAATGTCAGAAGCATTCCTATGATATTTCCAGTAAGTGCCACCAGTACAAAAAGCTTCTGTCCCTCTGCATTATCTGCCCACGGAGGCAGTCTTCCCAGCTTTCCCGCAAGAAAAGCTCCGAGAATCACCATAAATATCACAATATGTACCCACATTATCAACACCTACACTTCTATATCTACGATCTTTACACCAAGCCAGTACGAAAATCCATAAATTGCCATACAAACTGTCATTGCACAAATTCCAAAAAAATTCCCATACAATACATCCATAAATCCCGGAGAAGTCAGTTTCAGATAACAGATAATACCAGCCGGCATTATACTCATAATCATCTGCTCCGATTTTTTCGCAGCCAGCGTTGCCTCAATCTCTTTTTTTACCTCTATCTTATCGCCAAGCATTCTGGCAACTTTCTGAATTACTTTGGTCATGTCTCCACCGGTCCGTTTCGCTGCATAGAATACTGCTGCAAAATTCTCAATATCCTCCACACCGCTTCGTTTTCCCAGGTCTATAAACAGCTCTTCCACCGGAACGCTTAAGCGGATCTGGCTCTCAATATACCTGAATTCATCCAGGATATCACTCCTGTTTTCGTGGAGTCTTCCCAGATCCTTTACAGCTGCCCGCACTGCATTTTCCGCAGAATACCCTGCCTGAACTGCTACATTCATGGATGTCAGTGCATCCCGGAACTGGTAATTTAACTCCCGCTTCTGCCTGGCAATACATTTTTTCTTTTGCATTTTCAGGTACAGGACTGGTACCGGGATCATAAACAGCAGTGCCAGAATGTTCTGATAAAACAGATAATCGGCTGCAGCGCATACGGCAGTTCCCTCCAGAAGATACTTTCCAGTCTCCTTCGCCGTAAAATGATATGTCCTGTAATCTTTCCTCATAACTTCCCATTCCTGATTCTTTCCTTTCCGCTCTTTCATAACTTCATTCCCGCCCGTTCCAATTTTTCACAATGCAAAAGCTCCCCTGCTTTTACAAGTCCATTCTTTTCTTTCCATTGATACAATGGATGTGTCTGGATCTCTCCATTCTCAAATCCGCATACCTCTGTGATCTCCAGAAGTTTTCTGCTTTTATCACGCATTCTTCCAAGGTGTACCAGAATATCCACCCCTGATGCGATCTGCCTCCGAATTGCTTCCAGTGGAAGATCGATTCCCATCAATGTCATGGTCTCTATCCTGGAAAGCATATCCCGGCTGCTGTTAGCATGAAGTGTGGAAAGACTGCCATCATGACCTGTATTTAGTGCCTTTATATGGACTCCCTATGTTCCCATGCCGTGAATACTACGATTTAATGGATAATCGCAGTGCCTATGTGAATAAGCTT